>Ga0316578_10000065_pt1 | contig 23314 bp, 26 predicted proteins | sample J0NA_2_FD_203076 | JGI IMG/M metagenome (GOLD analysis project Ga0316578, IMG submission 203076) | Rhizosphere microbial communities from salt marsh grasses in Alabama, United States - J0-2_160517rDrC | ecosystem: Host-associated > Plants > Roots > Rhizosphere | place: USA: Alabama | collected... | reverse complement strand
CGGTGAGCGTCGGCCGCGCCTCGTCGCTCGAGGCCGCGATCCCGACCTGGCTCAGGGCCTTGACGAGCGTCTCTCCGACGACATCGATCGTCTCGGCGGGGAGCCTGTCGTCGATCGTCGGGAAGTCTCCGACGCTCAGCTCCCGCAAGCGGAATCTCGGCCCGTTGCCGGTGATCTCGACTTCGCCGTCGGCAGCCGTCATCGACACCGCCCCCGAAGGCAGCTTGCGTACGGCGTCGGCGGCGAGCTTCGCTGGGATCACCGTTGAGCCATCCTCGAGCGCTTCGACCTCCAGATTCGTCCGGACGGTGATCTCGTTGTCCGTCCCGGTCACTCGGAGGCGGCCGTTCTCGACTTCACAGAGGAGGCCCTGGAGGATCGGGAGCGGAGACCTGCTCCCGACGGCTCTCCCCGCCCTCGTCAGGACGTCGGCGAGATCGTCTCGTTCGGCTCGGATGCGCACAGTTGCTCTTCCCCTGCTTCTTGGTTTTATGAATGACAAACGGTAGCGGTAGTAGTAGGCGCTGTGAATTGTGGACGAGGGGCGGCGATCGTTGTCACTACGACGTTTCGCCGTCCACACGCCGTGTGGGAAACGACAGGGTACTCAACAGCTCGGCCGTCATACAGCGGGAGGATGGGGACAACCATCACGTTGTCCTCAGGCGCTGGCCGAGGGTGGTGACCTGGTCGAAGACCTCCATATCGGTTCGCATGAGGGTCTTGACCTTCTCCACGGCGTGGAGCACGGTCGTGTGATCGCGCCCGCCGAAGCGAGCGCCGATCTTCGGGAGCGAGAGGTCGGTGTGCTCCCGGCAGAGATACATGGCGATCTGTCGATTCCGCGCGAGCGGCTGCTTCCGGCTCGGCCCAACGAGATCGTCGGTCGTCGTGGCGTAGTAGTCGGCCGTGATCTGGAGGATGCGGTCGGTCGTCGGTGGGGCGGTCTGGGTGATCCCCACGATATCGGAGAGCACCTCGCGGGCCATCGTCAGCGTGATCTCCTCGTTGGTCAGCGAGGCGAAGGCCGTGACGCGCGTCAGGGCACCCTCGAGTTCGCGGATGTTCTGGTAGACGTTCTCGGCGATGAAGGTCATGACATCGGGCGGGACCGGCGAAGGTGCGAACTCTGCGTTCTTTCGCAGGATCGCGAGCCGCGTCTCGACGTCGGGCGACTGGATGTCGGTGAGGAGGCCCCACTCGAAGCGGCTGCGCAAGCGGTCTTCCAGGGTCGAGAGGTGCTTCGGGTGCCGGTCGGAGCTGATCACGACCTGCTTCCCGGCTTCGTAGAGGCTGTTGAACGTGTGGAAGAACTCCTCGAGGATCTGTTCCTTCCCTTCGAAGAACTGCACGTCGTCGAGGAGGAGAACGTCGATTGTCCGGTAGCGGTCCTTGAACTCGTCCATCCGCTTGCGGCGGATGCCGTTGATGAACTCGTTGAAGAACTGTTCCGACGAGACGTACCGAACGACGGCACTCGGGTCCATCTCGATGCGGTGATGCCCTACGGCGTGCAGGAGGTGGGTCTTGCCGAGGCCTGCGTTCGCGTAGATGAACAGCGGGTTGTAGTGGCTCCCGGGCTGCTCGGCGACGGCGAGCGAGGCCGCGTGTGCGAAGCGGTTCGACTGGCCGACGACGAAATTGTCGAACGTGTACTTCGGGATGAGGCGCGGGTCGGTCGTTCGGGCCCTCGCGGGTTCCGCCGGATCGATGGGAAGGGACTCCTGCGCCGGTCGCGGCATCGGCTCCGGGGAGGGCGGCACGTGCGAAGGCAGAACCGACAGGGTGACATCGAGCCCGAGGGTGTCGCGTGCGGCCTCTCTCAACGCCGGCAGATACCGGTCCCCGACCCAGCGATAGTGGAAGTCGGTAGGTGCGACGAGATGGAGGCTGCCCCCCTCGATCGACGAATCGAGCGGCTCGATCCACGTCTGCCATGCGGCCGGCGTGACCCGTCGCCGCACCTGCTGGTGGAACGTGTCCCACTCCGCAACGGACGAGTGTGGTTCACCCAACGCTCGCCTCCTCTCACCTGTCAATACCCTGTCCACACACCTGTCCACAGGGTGTGGAGAAAACTGTCAATACTCCGGCCCGGCCCGCTCTCGACGCGGCCCCGTCGGATGGCCCTCCATGGGGAAGTGCGGCCGACCGCATGAGAGCGGCGGCGAGTATATGGGCCGGTCCCGGGCACCGGCAAGACAGCGAAAACGCGTCGTAGCAGCCCATCTTCGACCGAAGAGAGCGCGCAGAATGCTTGCAGGGCAAGGGTTTCCGAGTCTGGGAGGATCTGGCAAACCGAACGGGAAGCCCTCCCGGAGCCTCCCGGGATGTTTCGCGAGCAAGCACGGGATTTCGCGTCCCGACGCGGGACTTCGCGCTCTCCACCGGAACCCGGCGGTACACCGTCGGGGCGGGTACACTCGCCCCCTTCGCAAGCCGCTTGGTCGCGCCGCGACCACTTCATCCGGGGACACGTCATCATGAAGCGCACCTATCAACCGAACGTGCGACGCCGCAAGCGCAAGCACGGCTTCCGCTCCCGCATGCGGACTCGCGCCGGCCGAGCGACGATCAAGCGCCGTCGCCTCAAGGGCCGGAAGCAGCTCACTGCCTAGGAGCGCACGCCCGTACGTCTCGCTGCGGCCGTCCCGGCGGTTCGCGGACGTGTTCGCCGAAGGGGACGTTGCCAGGGTCGGCGGGCTCACGGTGATCCGAGCCGAAGGTGCTGCGCACGGCCCCGAGGTCGGGATCGTGGCATCCCGCAAGGTCGGCAACGCAGTCACCCGCAACCGAGCGAAGCGACGCGTTCGTGAGGCGTTGCGGCACGTGGACCTCCGGCCCGACTCGGCGTACGTCGTGGTGACGGGCCAGAGTACGGTGACCACGGCGTTCGAGCGTCTCGTCGACGATCTGCGCAGGGCCGTTGTCGAGGTGAACGAGGAGCAACGATGAGCGAGGTGAACGAGTCGGCCCCTTCACCGGCGGCCAGGTTCCTCATGGTCGGTGTTCGCTTCTACCAAAGGGCGCTGTCGCCGGTACTCGGAGGAAACTGCCGGTACTATCCCTCGTGTTCGGAGTACGGGTACGACGCGATTCGACTCCACGGCGCCGCTCGCGGATCGTGGATGGCCGTCAAACGCATCGGACGCTGCCATCCCTTCCACGAGGGCGGCTATGACCCGGTTCCGGAGCCAGGCCACAACGACCACGACACGACGACTCGGAGCGACGCGTGAGCCCCTTCATCGCTGCGATCCCAGGTTGGGAGCAGTTGATCGCCCTCATCGGCGGCGTACTCAACTTCTTCTACCAGATTGTTCCAAATCTGGGTATTGCCATTATTTTCCTGACCCTGGTGATCATGCTCGCCATGTTCCCGCTGACCCTCAAGCAAACGCGCTCGATGCGGGCGATGCAGGAGATTCAGCCCGAGGTGAAGCGTCTCCAGAAGGAGCTGAAGGGGGACAAAGAGGAGCTGAACAAGCAACTCATGGCCCTCTATCAGGAGCGGGGGGTCAACCCCGCCGCCGGGTGTCTGCCGATGATCATCCAGATGCCGATCTGGTTCGCCCTCTTCCAGGTCCTGCGCAACACCGGCGATCACATCTCGCTTGCATCTGGCGACAGCATCAACACGAGGTTCCTCGGCATGGACCTCACGCTGTCACCGAGTGTCGCCGTCCCCGACGCGATCCGCGGGGGCGACTACCTCACCGCGCTCCCCTACATCCTGCTCCTCGTGCTCATCATCGTGGCCGGCTTCTACCAGCAGCTCCAGACGACCCGCACGAAGAAGGACGACGGCGAGCAGTCGCAAACGGCGCAGTCGATGCAGAATGCAATGAAGGTGATGCCGATCTTCTTCGGCTTCATCTCGTGGACGCTCACGTCGGGCCTCGGGATCTACTTCGCCACCTCGAACCTCTTCAGGATCGGTCAGCAAGCGCTCATCTTCCGGATCGACGATCGCGGCGACGGTGATGAGAAGCCCGCAAAGACGCCGGGGCCGCTCCCCGAGGATGGGGAGCCGGAGCGCATGGGGCCGTCCCCGCATGCCAGCAAGAAGAAGAACCGCCGCAGGAGGAAATAGACGATGGAGTGGGTGGAAGCCACTGGATCGACCGTCGAGATCGCCGTCGAGGCTGCGATCACCGAACTGGGACTCGACACCCCCGAGCAGGCCCAGGTCGAGGTGATCCAGGAGCCGAAGGTCGGCTTTCTCGGTGTCGGTGCACGTCCGGCGATCGTCAAGGTCTCACGCAAGCCACGGCGCAAGAGCCGGCGGACACGCCGCAAGCCGAAGGCGCAAGAGCCGGCGGACGCGAGCCGGAAAACCAGGAAGGACAAGGGTTCTCGGGGTACGAACGGAGCGAGACCGGCCGAGAAGAAGGGCGGATCCACGAAGGAGCGGCGAGCGATGAACGACGACCAGACGACGAGTGAAGAGAAGACCGAGAAGCCGGATCTATCGATCGAGGATCAGGCCGCCGTGGCGAGAGAGTTCCTCTCGGGCCTCCTCGATGCCTTCGGCCTCGAGGGCGAGGTGCAGACGCGGATCGATGACGACATCCTCTACCTCGACGTGGTCGGTGAACAGACGGAGGCGCTCGTCGGGCCAAAGGGCTCCACGATGCAATCGGTGCTCGAACTCACCCGCACGACCGTACAGCGCAGAACCTATGGGGCGCCGCGAATGCGCATCGATATCGCCGGTTACGGGTCGCGACGTCGCGAGGCGCTCACGATCTACACCGGGAAGCTCGTCGACCAGGTCAAGGCGGGCGGTGGCGAGATCATGCTCGAGCCCATGAATGCCGCGGACCGCAAGGTCGTCCACGATGCGGCAGCCGCCTTCGGCGGTGTCCGCACCTACTCAGAGGGTGAAGACCCGCGACGAGCGGTTGTCATCGCCGCAACAGAGGAGATCGACGACGACTGAGGCGATGTTTCACGGGAAACATCCCGTGGAGGCGATCGATCGAACGGCCGCATGGGTCGGTCTGAAGCTCGAGCCGGCCCAACGAGGCCGGCTCGAGCGCTATGCGGCATGGCTCGGCGAGGAGGCCATCCCGGCTGGCGGGATCGGCCCGCAGGAGGCGGACCGCCTCGTCGAACGACACGTCGCCGATGCGCTGTCCTTCGCTGTGGGATGGAAGCGGCCTCCACGAACGCTCCTCGACGTGGGATCCGGCGTCGGGCTCCCCGGGATCCCGCTCGCAATCGTCCTGCCCGGGACGCGCGTCACGCTGGTCGACCGCGCCGAGCGCCGTTGCCGCCTCGCCCGCCGGGCTGTGCGCGTTCTCCAACTCGGGAATGTCGAGGTGGTGCAGCGCGACGTCCGACACCTCCATGGAAGGTGGGAGGCCGTCGTCGCACGTGCCGTGTTCGACCCTGCGGGTACGCTCGATGTGGTTGCACCGGTCCTGAGTGACGAGGGTGTTGCCATCATCGGATTGAGCCGCGCTTCTCACCCACAGGACCTGCCGCCGGCGCCGGTCGGGACCGTTGTCGACCTCCTCGCTGTGCCGGCCGGGGTGCTTGACACGCCCGCGTGGCTTCTTAGGATGACGGCGACACGTCACGATCGCCCCGGAAGCGCGCTGAACTGATGCCCACCACCATCGTCGCGATCGCCAACCAGAAGGGTGGCGTCGGGAAATCGACCACTGCGGTCAATCTTGGCGCAGGCCTTGCGTTTCAAGGGGAACGGGTCCTCATCGTCGACCTCGACCCGCAAGGCAACACGACGAGCGGCCTCGGCGTCGACCGTTCTGCGATCGAGTACTCCACCTACGACCTCCTCGTCGAAGACATCGCCATCGAGGACGTGATCGAGCCAACGTCGGTTCGGGATCTCCATGTCGTCCCTGCCACGATCGAGCTCGCAGGGGCCGAGATCGAACTCGTCTCGATGTTCTCGCGAGAGACACGCCTGACCGCCGCCCTCAAGCCGGTCGTCGATGAGTACGACTTCGTACTCGTCGACTGTCCCCCGTCGCTGGGATTGCTCACCGTCAACGGCCTCGCAGCCGCCGACGAGGCCTTGATTCCGATCCAGTGCGAGTACTACGCCCTCGAAGGCGTCAGTCAGTTGATGAAGAACGTGCAACTCGTCCAACGGAACCTCAACCCTCAACTCGTAGTCGAAGGTGTCGTCCTCACGATGTACGACGGGCGGACGACCCTCGCGTCCGACGTCGTCGCCCAGGTACGCGAGCATTTCGGCGAGACGACGTACCGAACCGTCATACCGAGGACCGTCCGCCTCTCGGAGGCACCGTCGTATGGCGAGCCGATCGAGGCGTACGACCCGATGTCGCGCGGCGCAATCGCCTACCGCGAGCTGGCACGAGAGTTTCGGAGGAGACATGGCCGCACGTAAGAGCGGGCTGGGCCGTGGGCTCGACGCCCTCATCCCCGTCGAACACCCCTCGTCAGGCTTCGCCGAGATCGAGGTCGCCGAGATTGCCCCGAACCCCCGCCAGCCACGAAGCCGATTCGAGGAAGCAGCGCTCGAAGAGTTGGCAGCGTCGATACGCGAGGTCGGTGTCCTCCAGCCGATCGTCGTGCGCGCCGGCGACCGGCCGGGGGAGTACATCCTCGTCGCCGGTGAACGCCGCCTTCGCGCCGCCGGAATCGCAGGCCTCACAACGATTCCCGCGGTCATCAGGGGGGCCGAGGGCGACGAGCGAGACCTCACGGAGGCGCTCATCGAGAACCTCCAACGGACCGACCTCTCCCCCCTCGAGGAGGCAGCGGCCTACCAGAATCTACTGGAAGATTTTGGCATGACCCACGAACAGGTCGCCGCTCGGGTGGGGAAGAGCAGGAGCACGGTCACGAACACGCTCCGCCTGCTGCAGCTTCCCGCTGCGATCCAGGGGATGCTCGAGCGGGCCGAGCTCTCAGCAGGGCATGCACGCGCCCTGCTCGCGATCGAAGACGAGGCCTACGCGGTCTACGTCGCCGAACGCGCCGTCGAGGAAGGCTGGCCGGTGCGCAAGGTCGAAGAAGCCGTGAAACGGCGCCAAGGCCCAGGCACGCCGCGCCCGCGCAAGGCCCCGGCCATGCGCCCTGCAGCGATCATCGAGCTCGAGGAGCGCCTGGCTGAGCGCCTCGCCACGGATGTGACGATCACGCCGCGAGGAGACGGCGGGCGGATGGTGATCCGCTACGGATCACTCGAGGACCTCGAGCGCATCTATCGGCAGCTCTTCGGCTAGCGTCGAGGAGCCGTTGCCACCCGGATCCACGCCGATGCGACGCCAGAGAGCGGTCGCCGTCATCCTCGGGGAACCGGGCGGGCATGGACGCTCGACGCCGGATCATGCTTCCGACGGGCCGGATGCGTACAAGTCGATGATCGCTCGGGCGAGCTCGACGGCGAGGTTCCCGGATGGGTTGGCCGACGCGACGACGACGGCCGGTGCCCGTGTCTCCTTCAAGATCGGCATCGCGCGCGGGAGGGCCTCGACCCCGAGGCATCGGGCGAGGTGTGTCGCAATCGTCCGTCCGGCCTCACTCGTGCTCAGCGCCGTGCCGAAGTAGTAGACACCCTCGGTGCCGTCCGGCGGCACCCCGATCGAGATGACGATCTGGACGTCGCGTCGGTTCGCTCGTGCAGCGCGCTGGCTCTCGGTCGGGAAGGTGTCGATGCTGCGCGAGAGCATCGTTCGCGCCCCTGCCAGTTGGAGGTCGGCCGCGAGTTGCGTTGCCGCCTCCCAGGTCGCCGAGGGCGACTCGCGCGTGCCGCCATCGGGATCGATGTAGATGCGGTCGCCGGCGAGCGGGCGCGGGAAGAGCGAGATCCACTCGTGCTCTCGCACGGCCTCGCGTCCCGGCTTGTCGGTCGCCCGCGCCACGAGCGCCAACTCGTCGACCACTTCGCGTCCGACGATGCCGTCCTCGGCGATTCCGCGATTGCGCTGGAAGTCCAGGACGGCGCGAAGGGTGTCGGGGCCGAAGATCCCGTCGACCTTCCCGGCGTCGAAGCCGAGGGAGCCGAGGCTCTTCTGGAGTTGGGAGACGTCGTCACCCCGCATCATCGGTGAGCGCCGGTAGAGGGTCCGGTCACCGAGGAGGAAGCCGGCATCCACGAGTGCCGTCCACGTCTCCGGCCCTACGATCCCGTCGGCCGGCAGCCCCCGAGAGCGCTGGAATTGCCCGACCGCCGCAACCGTGTCGGCCCCATAGTGGCCGTCTTCGAGGATCGTGATGCCGAGGCGTGTCAGTCGCCGCTGGATGTCGCGAACCGGCTCGCCCCGGTCTCCGGCGTGGTAGAGCCTCACGGTCCCTCCTTCGGACCGACCGGCCTACGGCAGGAACGCGGCGAGCTCAGCCTCCATCTGTGCCTTGCTGCGTGCCCCGACGAGGCGCCGCTTCTCCTGGCCCTGTTGGAAGATGATCATGGTCGGGATGCTCATCACACCGAACTGCATGGCCGTCGACGGGTTCTCGTCGACGTTGAACTTCACGATCTGAAGTACCCCCTGGCGCTCCTTCGCGATCTCCTCGAGGGGGGCATCCATCATCTTGCATGGGCCGCACCACTCCGCCCAGAAGTCGACGAGCGTCGGCACCGCCGTGTTGATGAGCTCGACGAAGTTCGCGTCGGTCCCCGTGAGCGTGTTCTTCTCCATGTCGCGTCCCTCCCGGTCGCCGTCAGCCTTCGAGCCAATGCTCGGCGTCGATCGCCGCCTGGCAGCCCATCCCGGCGGCGGTGATCGCCTGCTGGTAATAGTGATCGACCACGTCGCCCGCAGCGAACACGCCTTCGACCGAGGTCCTCGTCGACCCGGCCTCGGTCACGATGTAGCCGCTCTCGTCGAGCTCGAGCTGATTTTGGAAAATATTGGTATTCGGGTCGTGCCCGATGGCGAGGAAGAAGCCCTCGAGCGCGAGCTCCGAGGTCTCCCCGGTTCGCACGTTGCGAACCCGGATGCCGGTTACGAGGTCGTCACCGAGGACTTCCTCGACGGTGGAGTCCCAGAGCACCTCGATCTTCGGGTGGTCGAGGACCCGTTGAGCCATGATCTTCGAGGCGCGGAACTCGTCTCTGCGGTGGATGATCGTCACCTTCGATGCGAACTTCGTCAGGAAGAGCGCTTCTTCCATCGCCGAGTCTCCGCCGCCGACGACGGCGATCTCACGGTCGCGGAAGAAGAACCCGTCACACGTGGCACATGCGGACACGCCGTACCCGCGCAACCGGCTCTCCCCGGGGATGCCCAACCACCGGGCCGACGCGCCGGTTGAGATGATCATCGTGTCGGCCTCGTACAGGTCGTCTCCGACCCACGCCTTGAACGGCCGCTGCGACACGTCGACCCTCGTCGCGTCCGACGACACGATGCGCGTGCCGAAGCGCTCGGCCTGTCGGCGCATCGCATCCATCAGCTCCGGGCCCATGATGCCGTCGGGGAAGCCGGGGTAGTTCTCGACCTCGGTGGTGATCATGAGCTGCCCGCCCCGCTCCATGCCTTCGATCATGACCGGCTCGAGGTCGGCACGGGCGGCGTAGATGGCTGCGGTGAGCCCGGCGGGGCCGGACCCGATGATGAGGACCTTCTCGGCCATGGTCACTCCTGTGGAGGTGCGGGTTCGTCTTTCGGATGCCTCTTGACCCAGACGACCACGCCGGCGATGAGGAGGATCCCACCGACGACGACGTATCCGAGCTCTTGGCCGATGAGGGTACCGAGCGCGCGGAAGAACCCGACGAGGAACCAGATGACCAGGAGGATCACGAGCGTTGCGATGACGATGCCGAGCGCCGCCCAGGTGACGGCGACGGCGACGCGGTCCACGGTGAGCGAGCGGATCCTCGTTGCCGTCTGCTCCAGGAAGTCGGCGATCTTGGCCGGGTAGTCGGGGCGTGATCGATCGGTCATAGCCTCCGAGGTTAGTCGAAGGGACCCGCGCTCAGCCTTGCGTTCGCCCGACCTCGGTGCAGGTGTCGAGCGTGTAGAGGCCGATGGAGGGCGTTCCCTCGGACGGGGTGATCGCGACGACGACGGCATCGGCCCCGTCGTGGGCCGTCGTGGCCAGCGCCTCGACGGAGAGGATGCCGGGGGAGCCACCGAGCGTTGCGAGGCATGCATCGAGCCGTCCGTCTGCCGTGTCGGCGCTCGCGCCGGCGTCCGATGCCTGCTCGAGCATGGACTGCCTCACGTCGTCGAGAGAGCCGGTCAGCAGGTCGAGATCGACGACGGGGACGTGAGGGATCTCGAAGCCTTGCACTTCGGCGACGCCGGCACCCGACTCCTCGACATCCTCGCCTGACGATTCGCCTGCGGCGGACTCGTCGGGGGCTCCGGCGGGCGCGACGCCCTCCTGCACTCCAGTGGTCGTCGACAGTTCCCCGGCTTTCGGGTCTGTGGCGCGAGACTCGAACGTCTCCGCCGCAGGGCTGGTGGTGGTGACGTCCATAGCGACGTCGGCGGCATCGTCGGCGCCGCGAGGGAGCATGACGACCAGGCCTGCGAAGACGGCAGCGGCAGCTGCGAGGCTCCCGATCGGCGCGAGCCAGCGGCGACGTCGCGAAGGAGGGGTTGCGGCCGTCGGGGCGGCCGGCTCGAGGTGCAGGTCCCGCTTGAGCGCTGCGTGGAGGGTCGAGCGCTCGGTGGTGGTCATCGTGGCTGCCGGAGCATCGACGAGGAGGGCGGCGATCGCCGACTGGGACTCGTACGCGGCTCGGAACTCGGCATCGCGCTCGAGACGCGCGAACGCGGCCTGCTCCTCACGGGAGTCCAACCGTCCGTCGATCAAGTCGACGATGAGTTCCTGATCTCGCACGTTCATGGTTCGTCTCTTGGATGCTCGGGACCCGGCGCGAAGTTCCCGAGCTCGTCGGCCAGCTGCTTCCGTGCGCGAAATACGCGGCTCTTCACGGTTCCGACCGGCACCTGGAGGGTATCGGCGGCGCCCTCAAGCGACATTCCCTCCATGTCCACGAGCAGAACCGCCGATCGGAACTCCGGCTTTAGCGCGGCGAGGGCGACCTCGATGTCGGGGCGGAGCTCGACGGCATCCAACTCGTCGCGCCCGCGAGGATCGGCCGGGTCGAAGTGCTCGGGGAGCGCTTCCGTCCGCTTCCGCTTCTGCCTCCGGAGGTGGTCGTAGCACGTGTTCACCGCGACGCGGTACAGCCAGGTGCTGAACGCGGCCTGCTCCTTGTACCGGTCCGCCTTCCTGAACACAGTGAGGAAGACGTCTTGTGTGGCGTCGAGTGCAGCGTCTCGATCCTGCAGCATGCGGAGGCAGACACCAAAGACGCGGTCCTCATGGGCGCGCACGAGCTCGTCGAACGCTTCGACATCCCCGGTGAGGTACCGGCGGATGAGCTCCCGGTCTTCCGCCGCACGCGCAGTCATGGGCGGTGATTCTGGTCGCGCGGCGTCGCAGAAGCGAGGGAGGCGCTCATGGGAGCGGGCGAATCTCGGAGATCCACGCCCCGTATGCCCCGCCGGGTCGCTCGGCGAGGGACGTGACCCAGATGAGCCAGACACCGTCCTCGCGGTGTGGGAGGTCGAGCCGGGTCGAACCCGCAAGCACCTGGCCGGCCCCGACACGCTGCCATCCCTCGGGGACTTCGGGGAGCGTCGCGCTCCACGACACGGTGAACCGCATCGTCGGTTCCGCTGCGATCTCGACGCCGCCGATCGGGATCGGAGTCTCGAGGACGACGCCGACCCCTGCCTTCTCGGGCCCAAACTGCTCCGGGTAGGTTTCCGTCGTCCAGCGGGTCGAGCGACTCCCGTCGGCCACGGCGGCGAGCTCGGCGTCGTTCTCGACCCCGTCCCCGTACGGGTCGTAGATCGTCAGCGTCGCCGGGATAGCGACGTCGTCGGGCACCTCGGTCGGCGGTGCGGTCCCCCCGGCCGCGCCCTGCTCCGTCTCGGCGGGCGCCGCCGGGAAGAGGAACGGGGAGTCGGGGTCGACGTCGATCGAAAGCCCGAGAACGGAGAGTGCGAGGGCGATCAGGACCACGAGCCCGAAGAGGGCGAGCGGCCTCACCGTCCAGCGGCGATCAGGCTCCGGTTCGGGCCGGAGGGACACGGCGCTCAACGCCTCGGCGAGCCCCTCGGCATCCAGCCGGCCCTGCTCGGCCGCCTCGAGAGCGTCGTCGACGGCGGACGGAATCCCCTCGGCCACGTGGGACGGCCGGATCGAGGGGCTCTCGCTTCCGGTGATGGCCGTGCGGAGGGCCGACGCGAGGGCCGCCGTGTCTTCCTCCGGTGAGGTGGTCACCGGGACACGCCCGAACGCTGCGAGACGGGCGGGGTGGGCCGCAGAGAAGTGGATGGCGCTCGGATCGATGGCGCCGTGCACGCCTCCGCCTGCGTGGAAGGCGGCAAGGCCGGAAGCGAGACCGGAGGCATTCGGCAGGTACTCCGCAACCGGGATGGTCTCACCGGCCTTGATGCGATCGGCGATCGTGACGGCGCCGTCCCACTCGGCGACGGCGTAGGCGGAGCCCGCCGTCTCCCCGGCGGCGAAGACGGTCTGGATGTGGGGGTGCGCGGTCCCGGCCGCGGCGCGCACGGGAGCGAGGAACGCGGCAATCCGCTTCGCGTCGGCATCCGGGCCGGGAAACCGGATGAGCACCGGCCGCTCGAGGTCCTCGTCCGTCGCCAACCACTCCTCGACGTCTCCGTCGTTGCCGAGCCGGACGTTGAGCCGGTAGCGCTCTGGGATGCGGGGAGGCACCGGTCAATCCCTGCGGAGGACGGCGAGCGTCTCGTCGAGCGACACGAATCCCTCCGACTCGTACAAGGCGATGGCGGCCGTGTTGTCGACTTGCGTGTTGAGGACGATGGCGCTGCTCCCGGCGCTCTCGGCGAGGCGGACGCCGGCCCGTACGAGCGACCTCCCCATCCGCTCACACTGCCAGTCCGGATGGACGGCCAGGCGCTGGAGATATGCGATTGCATGTCCGAGCCCGACTACGGCGAACGCAACCGCGCGGCCTTCGGGCCCGCGAACGAGGAGCGTCCTCGCCTTGCCGGTCGCCGCGATCGCCTCTGCCATCCCGAACCGGTCGAATCGCCAGAACTCGTCGAACGCGGCACGGTCGATGTCCAGCAGCTCATCCATCGGGGGGTCCGGGGTCGTGACGACGAGATGGTCGGGCGACGAGAGCGGCCCCGCGATGTCGAGGCGCATGAATGCGAGTGGCAGGAACTCGACGAATCCGGCGGCCTCCCATGGGCGGCGGCTCGTTGGGAGGAGGGGAGGGGAGTAGACCCCGGGGGCGCCGAGCTCGTTCAGGCGCGTCGCGCACTGCTCGAGGAAGCTCGACCCTCCGCGCACGAGCCGGAGCGATGCGTCGGGGACGACGTCGTTCCAGCGGCGCGCCTCCGCCCGGGCCCAGCCGCGACGGAACCGGACCGGCTCCGGCCAGGTTCCTCGCTGGATGAGTGATATGGATCGCTCCGCAACGGACATCGGACGCCTCCGCGGACAGCGTACCTGCCCTCAGACCCACCGCAGCCGGGCTCCAGAAGGCTCGCTCGAGGCGCGGTCCGGCGTGGAGCCTGCATTCCGTGCCACCATGGGGGGATGCGGGTAGCGCTCATCACCCATCCGTCGAGCTTCGACCACGTGCCGCCGCGCACGCATCCGGAGCGCCCCGAGCGGGTGACGGCGGCCGTCGACGGGGTGCGGGGCTCCGCCCTCGACGTCGTCGAGATCGCGGCCAGGGAAGCGACGCGCGACGAGCTTGCACGCGTCCATGCCCGGGACTTCATCGACGAGATCGGGCGTTGGTGCGCGGGCGGAGGGGGATGGATCGACGCCGACACGTATGTGGCCGCGGGCTCGGGCACTGCGGCGCTGACGGCCGCGGGCGCCGGCCTCACGGCGGTGGAGTCCATCCGGTCGGGCGCCGCCGACGTCGGGTTCGCCGCCGTCCGGCCACCCGGGCACCACGCATCGCGCAACGCTGCCATGGGGTTCTGCCTCTTCAACAACATCGCCGTGACGGCGGCGGCGCTCGTTGCCACAGGGAAGCGTGTCGCGATCGTCGATTGGGACGTTCATCACGGCAACGGGACGCAGGAGCTCTTCTACGGCAGCCCGGACGTCCTCTACGTATCGCTGCATCACGCTCCCTTCTACCCGGGCACGGGCCGCGTCGAGGAAGTCGGCTCCGCCCTCGGCACGGGAGCGACGGTCAACATCCCGCTCCCCGCAGGCTCGGGGGGAGGGGTCTACCGTCAGGCGTTCTCACGGATCGTCGAGCCGATCCTCGGGCAATTCGCCCCGGATTGGATCCTCGTGAGCGCCGGCTACGACGCGCACGTCGACGACCCGCTCGGCGGCATGGGGCTGAACAGCGTGGACTATGCCGCCATGGCCGCATCCCTCTCGCGCCTGGTCGGCGGGACGAACACGGTGTTCTTCCTCGAGGGCGGCTACAACCTCGCGGCAATCCGCGCGTCGGTCACAGCGACGCTCGACGGGTATGCGGCGGGCGAGCCTCCGTTGGACCCGCCGGAGCACTCGGTGCCGGCCCTGGACTACGCGGAACAGGTCTTCTCGCTGTTCTGGGAACTCGATCAAGGCTGATTCGGAGCCCGCCGATACATCGGTGAGCCACCGTCGCCTCGAGGAGCCGCCGTGCACGAGACCTTGCCGCCTCTGGACGAACTACTGCAGAAGCTGACCAACGTCGGCGGATCGGACCTGCATCTGAAGGTCGGGTCGCCGCCCGCCTTCCGCATCGACGGCGTCGTCCATCGTTCCGACCTGCCGTCGATCCGGCCGGCAGACACGATCGGCTATTGCGACGAGATCGTGACCGACCGCGCACGGGCGATGCTCGAGAAGGCGGGCGAGGCCGATTTCGCGATCGGCCGACCGGCCCTCGGGCGCTTTCGCGTGTCGGTGTTCCGCCAGCGGGGATCGTTGACGCTCGTGCTTCGCACCGTGCAGACCGTCGACGGCGGCTTCGACGCGCTCGGGCTCCCCGGCGTCGTGTCGCGTCTCGCCGATGAGAAGCCCGGGTTGCTCTTCGTCACGGGCCCGGCCGGCTCCGGGAGGACGACCACGGCCGCGACGATCATCGAGCACGTCAACCACACGCGTCGCGCGAGCATCGTCACGATCGAAGATCCCATCGAGAACCTCTTCCCCGACGATCAAGCGATCATCTCCCAGCGTGAGGTCGGGATCGACACGATCTCCTTCGCCTCGGGGGTGAGGGCGGCGATGCGCAACGACAGCGACGTGATCTTCGTCGGTGCGCTGCCGGACCAGGAGACCACGGCAGAGATGCTTCGCGCCGGGGAGACCGGCCACCTCGTCATTGCGATCCTCCCGACGTTCGACGGCATCGAGACGGTGAACCGGGTCGTCGAGTCGTTCGAGCCGTATCAACGGACGCAGATCCGTCAGATCCTCGCGACGACGCTCAAGGGGATCGTCAGCCAGCAGCTCCTCCCGCGGGCCGATGGGAACGGGAGGGTCGCGGCCGTCGAGGTACTCACCAACACCGAGCGCGTTGCGGAGAAGCTGCTCGATGAGCAGCGGACGCCGTCGATCGCGGTCGACATCGCCGAAGGCGAGTTCTACGGGATGCGTTCGTACGACCAGGCCATCCTCGACCTGTTCGCGAAGGGAACGGTCACGTTCGAAGATGCGTTGGCCCACGCGACGTCGACGACCGATTTCAAGGTCGCTGCGCAGACACGGGGCCTGATGTCCATCTGAGGCAGCTCCCCCGGTCGGTGACCGGCCGAGGCGGCGCTCTGCCCGTCCCGCGTCCCGGCCCCCTCGATACCGGAGGAACCCGTTCGGGCAGGCTGGTCGGTACCCTCACGACCACATGCCGAGCTACGTCTGCCAAACGTGTGGGGCCGCCTTCTCGCTGCCGCAGAGCGTCCTCGACCGCTACCCGGGGTGGACACCGAGGCAGTGCCGCGGCTGTCGCGATGCCGCTCCCGGAAGGGCTCACGCGCCCGCCTCACCCAATGACCCGCAGACCGGGGTCTTCACCGACGGCGGATGCACACCGAACCCCGGCCCCGGCGGGTGGGGGGCGGTGTACGTCGTCGACGGCACCATCGTCGAGGAGGTGGCCGGCCACGACCGCGACACCACGAACAACCGCATGGAGCTCACCGCCATCATCGAGGGCGCCAAGCTCGTGCCGCCGGGGACCCCGGCGGTCGTGTACTCCGACTCGAACCTCGCCGTGCGGACGATCAACGAGTGGGCGCCGGGATGGGAGCAGCGTGGGTGGCGACGCAAGACCGGGCCGGTCGAGAACGTCGACCTCGTCCGGCGCGCCTACGCGACGTTCCGGCAACGCCCGGAGCTCGACCTCACGTGGATCAAGGCCCACGCCGGCCACACCTGGAATGAGTACGCCGACGCCCTGGCCAACCGATGGAGACAGTCGTGAGGGGACCGTCGTGATCCCCGCCCGGCTCGCCGATCTCCTCTCGCCCGGCACGCCCGCTCGCGAACTCGCCCGCCTCTTCGCCGCCGCCGGGCACGACCTGTACCTGGTGGGAGGGAGCGTCCGTGATGCGCTCCTCGACCGTCCCAACGCCGACCTCGACTTCACCACCGGCGCGCGGCCGGCGGAGATCGAGGAGATCGTTGCCCCCTGGGCGGCCGACCTCTACCTCGCCGGCAAGACCTACGGGACTGTCGGGGCGATTCGAGACGGCCGTGTGCATGAGATCACGACCTTCCGCTCGGAGATCTACCGGGACGAGAGCCGGAAGCCGGAAGTCACCTACTCGGAGGACATCGAGGAGGATCTCGCCCGGAGGGACTTCACGGTGAACGCGATGGCCCTCCGGATCCCTGTGACCGACGACCACGTTCCCGAGATGGTCGATCCCCACGGCGGGCTCGTGGATCTCCACCAGGCGTTGCTGCGTACGCCGCTCGCCCCGGAAGTCGCGTTCGGGGACGACCCGCTTCGCATGCTCCGCCTCTTCCGCTTCGTTTCGAGCCTGGGGTTCACCCCGGACGAGCAAGCCCTCGACGCAGTCCATCGGATGCGGCGCAGGCTCGAGATCGTCTCCGCCGAGCGGATCAAGAGCGAATTCGACCGCCTCATGATCGGCGAGCACGTGGGCCCCGCCCTCTGGGGGCTCGTCGAAACCGGCCTCGCCGACGAGTTCATCCCGGAGCTGCCGGCGCTCTCGCTCGAGGCCGATCCCGTGCACCATCACAAGGACGTCCTCGCGCACACGATCGCCGTCGTCGAGAAGACCTCGCCCCGGCTCGAGCTGAGGCTCGCAGCCCTCTTCCACGACATCGGCAAGCCGGCGACGCGGGAGTTCGGCCCGGGAGGCGTGTCCTTCCATCACCACGAGGTCGTCGGCGCCCGCATGACGCGGCGTCGGATGAAGGACCTCCGCTACGCGAAGCAGACGACCGAGAACGTGTCCCGACTGGTCTTCCTGCACATGCGCCCGCACACCTACAGGATGGGCTGGACCGATTCCGCCGTGCGCCGCTATGTTCGCGACGCCGGGCCGCAACTCGCGGACCTCAACGAGTTGGTCCGATGCGACGTGACGACCCGGAACAAGCGCCGGGAGCGGGCGATCACGCGCCGCATCGACGAGTTGGAGGAGCGGATCTCGGAGCTGCGCGAGCAGGAGGAGCTGGATGCACTCCGCCCACCGATCGACGGCAACCAGGTGATGGAGTACCTCGGCATCGACCCAGGCCCGGACGTGGGCCGGATCATGCGGATGCTCTACGAGCGGAGGATCGAGGAAGGCCCGTTCGGCGAAGCGGAGGCCTACGCGATGCTCGACGCGTGGAGCGCGCAGAACCACTGAAGCGGCCGTCCGTCCGCGCGATACTCGGAGCATGAGGGCGAGATGGTTGACCCTCGCGGCGGTGATCGCGGCTGCAGCGGCGTGCTCGACGACCGAGCCCGCGGAACCGCCGCCCTCGGTGACCTCTGCGTCGACGACGTCGACGATGCCCGAGATCGAAGGAGACGAGATGAGACTGACGGCACCCGCATTCGCCCACGAGACGCCCATCCCGGCCAAGTTCTCCTGCCACGGCGAGGATGTGTCGCCGGAGCTGCACATCGCGGGGATCCCCGAAGGCGCCGCAGTCCTCGCCCTCATCATGGACGACCCGGACGCGCCGGCTGGGACGTGGGACCATTGGGTGGCCTTCGACATCGACCCCGTCTCCATCATCCCGGAGGATGTCGGGGAACTCGGGATCGGCGGAAGCAACTCCTGGAGGCGGCTCGGGTACGGCGGCCCGTGCCCGCCGTCCGGCACACACCGCTACTTCTTCCGACTTTTCGCCCTCGATGCGCCGCTCCGACTGCCGGAAGGGGCGACGAAGGCGGACGTGCTCGATGCGATGGACGGGCGCGTGCTCGCCGAAGCGGTCCTGATGGGCACGTTCAGCGCCTGACCATCCCGGCTACGGCCCTAGCCGTACACCAACTCTCGCTCGTCCGCCGGCGGCTTCGAACCGCCGGTGCCCATCCTTCTCATCGCGCGGAGGCCCGGCCCTGCCGTGAGCCAGAGCAGGGCCGTGATCGCCACCGCCGACGTGAGGCACCAGATGCACGTCGCGCCGATGACGAACGGCTCCAGGAAGGTGAGGTAGATCGAGAAGATGGTCCCGCCGAAGCCGATCCCGGCAGCGAGGACCGCTCCCCAGTCGGCGAGACGGCCGCGCGTCGACTTCGCAAGGGCCCATCCGAGGAGGAGGGCGGCATACCCGACCACGCCGAGCACGCCGATGGGCACGCCGAGGATCGAGGCGTACGCGCTCTGCTGGACGGCGTTGCAGTCGCCGACCGGCCCGCAGACCGCCTCTGCACCGCTCGTCTCGACGCTCGCGAGGTAGACCGAGACGGCGATCCCGACGATCGCGAGGGTCGGGACGAGCCAGATGGGGCCTTCGGTGAGCGCGTCGCGACGGGCGAGGACGACGACGGCGAACACACTCACGATCATCGCGGTCAGCACCGCGATCGCGAGGCCGTTCCCAACCGGGTCGCGCGCAATGCGGTCCAGGACGGAGTCGTTCGCCCCGGACGGCAGCACCTCGGCCGCGTCTCCGCCCGCCGGCTCGTCGCCCGGGTTCGCTGCCGTCCCGGAACCGGCATCGGCCGGGGCGGTCGCTCCGGGGACGCTCGCGAGGGCTTCTTCGATGCCCGCGATGTCGGGCCAGGGAAGCCCGCCGTCGGAGATGCCTTGCTCGATGATGCCCGGGAGACGGTCCGGGATCTCGGCAGATCCGACGAGATAGGTGTTGGCGATGTCGAGCCGGGGGACGCCGGCTTGCTCGATCCCGAGCGCCTCGGAGTCGGCGACGAACATCGCCGAACCGGCTTCGACCGAGACGTCGACGAGGAGCAGTTCAAGGGTGCCGTTCGACATGAGGTAGAAGGCGACGTCGGCCGGGTCGGCGGTCTCGTCGTAGCTGACCTCGGCGGCTCCGCCGTGCTCCTCGTAGATGACCGGGAGGTCCTCGGTGATGACCTTGTGGCAATGCCCGCAGGTGGGGGAGAAGAAGAGGACGCCATGCACGACGGCGCCGTCGTCGGCGGTCGCCTGCGCCGCGGCCGGGAGGGCGATGCCGAGCAACGCCACGACGGCTGCAAGAAGGAGCGCGAATCTCGGTCTCATGAGGACATAGCCTGGTGCGTTTCCGGCTCTACTGGTAGAGCCGGACGACCTTCGGGGACTCGGCTCGCAGGGAGAGCCCACCGCGATCGCGGCCGACGGCCGACCTTCGCTTGCACGAGGGACTGCATATTCGTATATTCCATGCTTCCGTGAAGGACCTCCATTGACCTGCGCCACTGCGATCCTCGGCTCATCCGGGTACGCCGGAGGCGAGCTCATCCGGCTCGTCGACGCCCACCCTGCGCTCGATGCCGTCTATCTCGGCGCCCACCGCGCGGCGGGAGAGCGACTGGGTGCCGTTCATCCCCATCTCGGCGGGGGTGAGCGTGTCCTCGGGTCGCTCGACCCGGGAGAGGTGCCCGACGTCGACCTCGTCTTCCTCGCGCTCCCGCACGGAACGTCTGCGGCGCCGGCGATGGAGCTCCTCGGCCGAGGCGCGAAGGTTGTCGATCTGGGGAGCGACTTCCGCCTCGACACCCCCGCCCGCTACGAGTCCGCCTACGGGATGAGCCACCCCTTCCCCGACCAGCTCGGGGCATGGGCCTACGGGCTCCCCGAGCTCCACCGGTCGGCGATCGCCCGCACGGACCGCGTCGCGTCGCCCGGGTGCTACCCCACCTCCGCGATTCTCCCCCTCGCCCCCCTGCTCGCGGAGGGTCTCGTGGAGCCAACGGGCATCATCGTCGACGCCATGTCCGGCGTCTCCGGAGCGGGTCGCGGCATGCGCGACGATCTCCACTTCGGGGCGGTCGACGAGTCGGCGAAGGCGTACAAGGTGCTCCAACACCGCCACCAGCCGGAGATGGAGCGCGCCCTCGATGATGTCGCCGCGATGACCGTGCAGCTGATCTTCACCCCGCACCTCGTCCCGATGCAGCGGGGGATCCTGACGACCATCTACGCACGCGCGGGGGAGGGTGTGACGGTCGACGCCGTGAACGGTGCGCTGCGAAGCGCCTACGAGCAGGAACCGTTCGTGTCGATCGTCGAAGGCTCGCCCGAGACGCGCTGGGTCGTCGGGTCGAACCGCGCGCTCGTCTCGGCGGCGCTCGACGAACGCAGCGGGACCGTCGTGCTCATCTCTGCCATCGACAACCTCGTGAAGGGAGCGGCGGGCCAGGCCATCCAGGCGGCGAATCTCATGCTCGGGCTGGACGAGACGGCCGGGCTCCCGTTGGAAGGATGGATGCCGTGAGCGTCGTTGCACCGCACGGGTTCTCAGCGGCAGGTGTCGCTGCCGGCATCAAGGTCGGTGGCGAGCTCGACCTCGCGATCGTCGCAGCCGAGCGGCCCGTCGTCGCCGCGGCCGTCTTCACGACGAACATGGCGGCGGCGGCGCCGGTGCGCCTGTCACGGAAGCACCTCAAGGCGTCGGCGACGGCACGGGCGGTGGTCCTCAATTCCGGTTGCGCGAACGCCGCTACCGGAGAGCGGGGCCGTGCCGTGGCGGAGCTCACCGCCAACCGCACGGCCGAGCTCCTCGGGTGTGCGCCTGAAGACGTGCTCATCTGCTCAACCGGGACGATCGGGACCCACCTCGCCCCGGAGGCGGTGACCGCCGGCGTCGAGGATGCGGTCGCGGCGCTCGGGAGCGAGGAATCCGATGCGAACGCCGCCGCCTGGGCGATCCTCACCACCGACTCCGTTGCGAAGGAGGTCGTCGTCCGTGCCGACGGCTTCACCGTCGGGGGGATGGCGAAGGGTGCCGGGATGATCCGCCCCGACATGGCGACGATGCTCGTCGTGCTCACCACCGATGCCGAGGTGTCGGCGGACGTCCTCGACGAGGCGCTGCGGATCGCGGTCGACCACTCGTTCCACGCCCTCAACGTCGACGGGTGCCCGTCGACGAACGACACGGTCATCGTCCTCGCCTCGGGCGCATCGGGGTTCACGCCCGAGCCGGAGGACCTCGCCGCCGCCCTCACCGGCGCATCGGTCGGGCTGGCGCGGCGCATCGCCGCAGACGCGGAGGGCGCGTCGAAGGTGGTGACGATCGTCGTCACCGGCGCGGCCTCCGACACGGCGGCCCGGAACATGGGGCGCCGCATCGCCGACTCGGTCCTGGTGCGTTCCTCGTTCTACGGAGGTGACCCGAATTGGGGGCGGATCGTCGGGGCGCTCGGCGAGGTCGATGAAGAAGTCGACTTCGACGACCTCAGCATCACCTTCGCCGGGACCATGGTGGCGCGCAACGGGGTGGGCGTGCCTTTCGATGAAGAGGGCGTCGTCGACGCGATGAGCAGCGACTTCGGCGTGACCGTGAACGTCGGGGGCGGGCCCGGAACGGCACGCGTGTTCACGACCGACCTGACACCCGATTACGTCCGATTCAACGCGGAGCGGTCATGACGACCGGACATTCAGCACCGAACCGGGGCAAGTCGACGATCGCCCAGACGATGGGGAAGGCGCGGATCTTCTCCGAGGCGCTTCCGTTCATCAAGGCGTACGCCGAGACGACGATGGTCATCAAGTACGGGGGCTCGGCGATGGTCGACGAGGGGCTCCGCAACACGTTCGCGGACGACATCGCCATGCTCTACTACGTCGGCATCGATCCGGTCATCGTCCACGGCGGCGGTCCGCGTATCAGCGAGGCGATGCACCAGCGAGGCGTCGAGCCCCAGTGGGTCGATGGATTGCGCGTGACCGACGCTGAGACGATTCGCGTCGTGCAATCGACGCTCGCCGGGGAGATCAACCCCGATATCGTGCGCCTCATCAATGCCCACGGCTCCGTGGCGACCGGGATCAGCGGGATCGATGCGAATCTCTTCGTCGCCAGGCCGCGAGACGAACGCCTCGGATTCGTCGGGGAGATCACACAGGTGAACGCCGGCATCGTCACCAGCCTTCAGAAGCAGGACTTCGTGCCGGTGATTGCACCCCTTGCACGCGGCGAGGATGGGCAGGTGTACAACGTCAACGCCGACGAAGCCGCGGGTGCCCTCGCTGCGGCGGTCGGCGCGAAGCAGCTCGTGATCCTGACCGACGTCGAGGGTCTCTACCGCGTCTTCGGGAATGAGGACACCCTCATTGCCAGGTCGACGGCCGACGGTATCCGGGAGATGCTCTCGTCCGGCACTGTTTCGGCAGGGATGCTCCCCAAGCTCCAGGCCACGGTTCACGCCATCGAGAACGGCGTCGATCGTGTGCACATCCTCGACGGTCGGATCCAACACTCGGTCTTGCTCGAGATCTTCACGCCGGAGGGAATCGGGACCATGATCACGAAGGAGCCGGTGCCGTGAGCCAAACCGGGGCACGGAGGCGGCTCGTCACCAGGCTCGTGACCACCGAGACGATCGAGAGTCAGGCACAGCTCTCCCGGCTGCTCTCCGAAGCGGGATTCGAAGTGACGCAGGCGACGATCTCTCGAGACCTCGAGGCGATCGGGGCAACGAAGATGCGCGACGGCGATTCGGCGCGGTACCGCATCCAGTCACCGGACGAGATCATGAAGGCGCGTTCGGCACTGGCGGCAACCGTCGGCGAGTTCGTTGGCTCCACGACGACGACCGGCCAGCTGATCGTGGTCCAGGTCCCTCCGGGTGCTGCACACCTGGTCGGCGGGCGGATCGACGACGCCGGGGTTCCGGGTGTGCTGGGAACGGTCGCCGGCAACGACACCATCTTCGTCGCCGTCGACGAGAGATTCAGAGCGACAGAGATCG
>Ga0316578_10000064_pt1 | contig 23347 bp, 17 predicted proteins | sample J0NA_2_FD_203076 | JGI IMG/M metagenome (GOLD analysis project Ga0316578, IMG submission 203076) | Rhizosphere microbial communities from salt marsh grasses in Alabama, United States - J0-2_160517rDrC | ecosystem: Host-associated > Plants > Roots > Rhizosphere | place: USA: Alabama | collected... | reverse complement strand
AAAACTTCCCGTACCTTCTTTCTTCACACTGCTTGATGGATTAGTTCCTTTGACTTCCATGAAATATTTAGAAAGTCAGGTTCAAAAGATCGCGGCGATCACCGTGGCTCAGGCTATGACGTCCAAACCTGTGGCCGTCCAGCCAGATTCGAGCATTGAGGAAGTGGCTGCCCTTATGGTGGATAACAATTTTCATACCATTCCAGTGGTGCACAAAGGAGAGCTTGTAGGAATCATTGGAAAAGAAGATATCTTGAGAACTATTTTACCCAGATCGAAAGCATAACAAGCCGGCTGTTTAGAATCTGCCCATTATCACTGCTATTCGAACTTTCTTGACATTGACAACATTCTCCTTAGTATATATTGTACTGGAAAAAATATCGGTTTAAGGATTTCCGGGCCGATTTCCATTAACCATCTGATAAACAATTTCTTTTCTTTTTAAGCACTTTAAGCCTATGAAAAAGCGTATTTTCTTTACCATTGTTGGTTTGATTGTGTTGATCGCGGTTCTTGGCGGAATCAAAGGTCTTCAAATCTTTCGGATGACTGCCGCTGGAAAACAGTTTGTGCCTCCTCCAGAGACGATCACTTCCTTTGAGGTGCAGACTAAGGCATGGGAAACTCTGCTGACCTCAGTGGGGACACTTGAGGCGGTTCAAGGGGTAATGGTCACCGCCGAACTGAAAGGAAAAGTGGAGAATATCGCTTTTGAGCCGGGCGCAAAGGTGCTGGCCGGCGATCTTTTGGTGCAACAGGATATTTCTTCGGAGACGGCTCAACTACGGGCGTCGGAGGCTGCTGTAAAGCTCGCTAAGATTACACTCGAACGTACCAGAAAACTGTTGACCGAAAAGACAGTTTCACAATCCGAATATGACAACGCTGATGCACAATATAAACAGGCCGCGGCTCAAGCAGACAATATCCGCGCTACCATTGCGAAAAAAACCATCCGGGCGCCCTTTGCCGGCCGTCTTGGTATCCGTTTAATCAACCTGGGTCAGACCCTCAATGAGGGAGATGCCATTGTTTCGCTCCAGTCCTTTGATCCAATTTTTGTGAATTTTTCTCTGCCACAGCAGCAGCTCGCAAAGGTTCGACCGGGTCTTACCGTGCGAATGACAACCGATGCTCTTCCAGGTCGGTCGATTGAAGGCAAAATCACGGCGATCAATCCTGCGGTAGACGCTGCTACGCGGAACATCGAAATACAGGCGACGGCTGAAAACCCCGAGGAACAGCTACGTCCCGGCATGTTCGTAAGCGTTAATGTGGTATTACCGACCCTGGAAAAAGTGCTTCCCATTCCAGCCACGGCTGTACTTTACGCGCCTTACGGCGACTCGGTATTTGTCGTTGAGGAGAAAAAAAATGAGAAAAACAACCAGCCGAGCATGATCGTGCGCCAGCAGTTTATACGGCTTGGAGAAAAACGCGGCGATTTCATTGCTGTTGCTTCCGGACTGAAAGAAGGCGAAACGATTGCAAGCACCGGTGTTTTTAAATTGCGCAATGGCCAGTCCGTTGTTGTGAACAACGCTCTGGCTCCTGAATTTAAGCTCATTCCTAAAACAAAAGAGAATTGATCCGGCGTTATAGTATTGAATTCTATCTGAGTGAACCCGAACAATGAAACTTACCGATCTATTTATCCGCCGTCCCGTTCTCGCAATGGTGGTCAACCTCGTTATCGTTATTGCCGGGTTGCAGGCGATCCGTTCGCTCAACGTTCGCCAGTATCCAAGGAGCGAAAACTCGGCGGTGACCGTTACTACCATCTATGTTGGTGCCAGCGCCGACTTGGTGCGCGGATTTATCACGTCACCGCTGGAGCGTGCTATAGCGGCAGCAGATGGCATTGATTATTTACAGTCTCAAAGCAGTCTGGGCAAATCGATTATTACCGCACGCCTGAAACTCAATTATGATCCTATCAAGGCGCTCTCGGAAATCAGTTCTAAAGTAGATCAGGTCCGCAATGATCTGCCTCCGGAGGCCGAAGTACCTGTCATTAATGTCGAGTCGGCCGATACTCAATTCGCATCGGCCTACCTTAGTTTTACCTCCAAACTTTTAAAGCAGAATGAAATTACCGATTATCTTGTTCGCATCGTTCAGCCAAGGCTCTCAGCGATCGAAGGCGTTCAGCGTGCCGATATCCTCGGTGCACGCACGTTTGCCATGCGAATCTGGCTCAAACCCGAACGCATGGCCGCACTCAACATCAGTCCGGTACAAGTTCGCCAGGCCCTGGCAGCTAACAACTATCTTGCCGCTGTCGGCCAAACAAAAGGATCCCTTGTTCAGGTCAACCTGACCGCAAACACCGACCTTCGTTCGGTTGAGGAGTTCAAGCGCCTTATTATCCGAGAGCAGTCCGGCGCCACGATACGGTTGGAGGACATCGGCGATGTGGTGCTGGGTGCGGAGGATTATGATGCAGAAGTACACTTTTCCGGCCAGACCGCCGTTTTCATGGGCATTTGGCCGCTGCCAAACGCCAATTCTCTGGACGTGATCAGCCGTGTTCGAACCGAGATGGCGGGTGTTCAGAAGGATCTTCCCATTGGCATGGAGGGACGCATCGCTTATGATGCGACCAACTATATCGATAATGCCATTCACGAAGTGCTCAAAACCCTTAGCGAAACCCTGTTGATCGTTGTTATCATCATCTTTTTGTTTCTCGGATCACTTCGGTCGGCGTTCATTCCAGTGGTAGCCATCCCCCTGTCTCTCATCGGTGCGGTGTTCCTTATGCAGGTGTTCGGCTTTACCATCAACCTGCTTACATTGCTTGCCATTGTACTGTCCGTTGGGCTTGTGGTCGATGATGCCATCGTTGTGGTGGAAAATGTCGAGCGGCACTTGAGCGAAGGTCGTTCACCTATCGACGCCGCTTTGCTCGGTGCCCGGGAACTCGTCGGTCCTATTATCGCTATGACAGTGACGCTGGCGGCCGTCTATACGCCAATCGGTTTTCAAGGTGGCCTCACAGGCGCTCTTTTTCGCGAGTTTGCGATTACACTGTCTGGCGCAGTCATCATTTCCGGAATCGTCGCTCTCACACTTTCTCCCATGATGTCGTCCAAGATGTTGAAACCGGGAATGACCGAGCGTGGACTTGCGGGTAAAATAGCTCGTGATTTTAAACGGTTTCGTGAATTCTACGGCCGCAGACTTGATGCCACGCTTGACACCCGTCCGGCCGTATATATCGTGTGGATCGTCGTGAGCCTTTTAACTATTCCCATGTTCAACATGTCCCCTAAAGAACTTGCACCCACCGAGGATCAGGGGGTTATTTTTGGCATCATCGAATCAGCGGCAAATTCCTCTCTCGATCAGAACAGCCGGTATGCCGCAGCGGTCAACCGGGTATTTCTTGGCGAACCGGAGAGTAATTTCACCTTTCAAGTTACCTATCCGACTTCCGGTTTCGGCGGTATGGTTTTGAAACCTTGGGACAAGCGCAAACGGACCGTTTTCCAAGTACTGCCTGATGTACAGAAAAAGCTGCACGACATTACGGGTGTCCGAGTGTTGCCGGTGACACCTCCGGCTCTTCCGGGTGGTGGCCGGTTCCCGGTGGAATTTGTTCTTGCGTCGACGGCTAAGTTAGATCAAATTTTGAGTTTTGCCCGGCAGATCCAGCTCAAAGCGATAAAGAGCGGTCTATTTGCCTTTCCACCGATTATCGACGTTAAGATCGATCAACCCCAGTCTGAAATCGTCATCAATCGTGATATGGTGGCGGATCTGGGGCTCAACCTTCAGCAGGTCGGCGCCGACCTGGCGTCCATGGTGGGAGGCAATTATGTTAACCGCTTCAGTATCGCAGGACGGAGCTACAAGGTCATCCCGCAGATCAAGCGAATGGACCGTCTCAACCCACACCAGCTTGAAAACATTTACGTTACCGGTCCGAATGGGCAGCTTGTACCCCTCAGCACCATTGCAACAATTCACGACTCCACTGTACCGCGCTCGTTGAACCGCTTTCAGCAACTCAATGCTGTTACGATCAGCGGTGTAAGCGTTCGTCCCCTTGACCAGGCCCTTAGCTACCTGGAGGAAGAGGCAACCAAGATCCTGCCGAAAGGATATGTAATAGATTATACAGGAGAATCTCGCCAGCTTCGCAGCGAGGGAAATAGATTTCTTCCGGCATTCGGGCTTGCCGTGGTTCTTATTTTTCTCGTGCTTGCCGCCCAGTTCAACAGTTTCCGCGATCCTTTTGTCATTCTCGCCGGCTCGGTACCGCTGGCAATGTTCGGCGCGCTCATATTCACCTTTTTGAAGATACCGGATCCGAACATCTCGTTCTGGACAAACGGATGGACGACAACGCTCAATATCTATTCCCAAGTGGGATTGGTGACCCTCGTCGGCCTGGTGTCGAAGAACGGCATACTTATTGTCGAGTTCGCCAATAAGCTGCAGATCAACGGACTGTCCAAACGGGATGCCGTTCGTGAAGCAGCCATGACCCGTTTGCGCCCGATTCTAATGACCAGTGGGGCCACCATCGCCGGTCACTTTCCGCTGACACTGGTCACCGGAGCAGGTGCTGCTGCTCGGAACTCCATCGGTCTTGTGCTCGTGGGCGGTATGACTGTGGGCACAATCTTTACGCTTTTTGTTATCCCGTCCATCTACATGCTGGTAGCCCGGGACCACTCCAAAGACTTCACCGGCGAAGCCGCAGTATCGAATGTTTAAGACGCGAATCGCATGTTGGGTAACACCCAGGTAAATAGTCCAAATAAATGGAGTCGGGGAGTATTTCTAACCAACTGCTCATGGATAATCTTTTTTTCAAACCGCATGAACTTGCGGCAAGGGATCGTAAAGTAAAAACAGGAAGCTATCTTTGAAATATCAATAGGTTCTCAGCATTATTTTAGAATTATTTTAAAGATACGAATTCGGTATGCGCCTGTTTTTTCTAACGATCCCTAAGCCACTCAGACAGCATCCGATTTTAAAAAAAGACCATCCATTCCGCTATATTAAAGGATTTAGAAGAAAAACTCCCCGTTCCCTCAAATAAATAAGGAATTTCTTTATAAAAAAACCGACTATTTGACTGTGATTGACATTAACCGTCCGGTAGATCTGCTTTTTTAGCACAATTGCCTGCATGCATTGCATGTCAGAAAAAAATATCCAAATATAATTTGCCGGGGAAATATAAAATGATCCGATACATTGTACTCATCACACTCTGGGTAGCATGGTGTTTTCTCCACAGCTTTTTGATCACCCCTGTCGTTATCCGGTTTGTTCAGAAACATTTGAGAAAAGCATATCCATATTATCGGATTATTTACAATTTTATTGCTTTGGTGTCCCTGACCCCCGTATTGATTTATTCATTTTCAATTAAGGGGGTGCCGGTATTTTACTGGGAAGGTCCGTTTCGAATTATTCAAGGAATATTGATTTTCTCGGCGCTTCTGTTTTTTATCGGTGGTGCAAGGCAATACGATCTTGGCAGTTTTATCGGAATCCGTCAGATTCGCGAAAACAGCATCTGCAGCATTTTGAACGATGATTGCCGACTGAACACAACCGGCATACTTGGTATAGTTCGGCATCCCTGGTATTCGGGTGGGATTCTTATTGTCTGGGCCAGAAACCTGGATATGTCGGCAATTCTGACGAACTTGGTCATTAGCGGCTATTTTTTCATTGGTGCTTACCTGGAGGAAAGAAGACTGTTATCAGAGTTCGGTGACCAATATTTTGATTATCAACAACACGTATCGATGCTTTTTCCGCTAAAATGGCTCAGACAAAAATCTTTAAATTGGCAAAATAACGTAAAAAAATAAAAAAAGAATGGCGCCATATTGACTTGAAAATAAACAGAGGTTAAAGTGCTTTTCAATTGGTTGAGTCGTGGATTGCCCTGGAATTAATGTATTAAAAAAATAATTTAAAAAGGGCAAAATAATGATTGATTGTCGTCTTATGGCTAAACATATGGTAATAGATGAGGATACTGCTGTTGGGTTTATTATAAAATAAGAAGAATGAAGACCTTGAAGTTCCCAGGTGTTTCTGGGCTGTATATCCAACACATAATTGATGTCGATGATGCGGACCACACCAGTTGAGGACAGTGAAATAAAATGAAAAAATTTTATGCAGACCATACCAATCAAGTAACCATTATTTGCCCTGAGTGTGGACTTGAGAGAAAAATGGATGTGACGAAATTCAAGGAAACTCATAAAAGGCTGAAAGCCAGATGCCGATGTGGCGAAGTTTTTCGGTTCACTTTGGAATATCGAAGGCATTACCGTAAAAAAGTCCGCCTTGCCGGTGAATATGTCGTCCGAGGAAAAGATGAGAGAGGAGACGTCATCATTGAAGATATTTCGGCCAGCGGAATCCGGTTTGCAAGCCTAAAGCCACATTTTATTTCCAGAAATGATATAGTTGAAATGAAATTTACTTTAGATAATCCAATGAAAACTCAAATCCAAGAATTTGTAAAAATAATATGGATCATCGATCGCAATATTGGTGCGGAATTTATGAACCCAAAATCACTTGAAAATAATCTGGGATTTTATCTGAAACCATAATTTGATGTATCTGAAAAGTTTCGTTAAAGTTATTTATACGGGCAGGTTCCGGAATTTGCACAAGAGCCGAATTACGGGGTCGCGCTGGCAGCACTTTTATAATATTCCACATTTGCATTTTTGACCGAATGCAGTGATATTTAAAAAAATACCTACACCAACACCCCTTTATAAATCAGGGGAAGACAACGTCGAATACCCAGATAAGTCTTTACCTTGATTATAACTTTACTCGGATTATAAATTGCTTGTGAAACCGGAAGCAGCAGATGAATTCCAAAAAAATCTCCATGCTTTCCAAGTCACGTTACTTGTCAGGGCTTCAATGTTATTTGCGTTTGTGGCATTCGTGCTTCAACCGTGAGCTTGCCAGTAAAATAACCCCTGCACAGCAAGCGCTTTTTGATACCGGGCATAGAGTGGGTCGACTGGCGACCCGTCTTTTTCCTGAAGGCATCCTGATCCGGGAAGATCACTTGCACCACCAAAAGGCTGTCCAAACCACGGAACACGTTTTACTAGATCCAAATGTGAGTTCAATATTTGAAGCCGCTTTTCTCTACCATGATGTCAGGATACGAGTGGATATTTTAAAGCGATTGGATAACGAACAGTGGGATATGATTGAGGTTAAATCCTCCACTTCAGTAAAAGATATTCATCTTCCGGATGTTGCCATCCAATATTATGTACTCAACGGTTCTGGTTTAAAGATTAATCGGGTATATCTCTTACTCATAAACAACCAGTATATTTACGACGGCAACCGGCTTGACTTGGAAAACCTCTTCTATTTCTCCGATGTCACGGATCAAACCCTTTTAATTCAAGACGAAATTTCCTTGAGAATCAATGAACAAAAGAAAATGCTGGATAATTCCGATGCTCCTGTCATTCAACCTTCACGACACTGCACCACTCCCTTTACCTGCGAGTTTTGGGAATATTGCACAAAAGACATGCCAGAGCACTGGATCTTTTATCTCCACGGGATTTCACAGAAAAAGTTCAATGAATTGACAGGCATGTCCGTTGTGGATATCAAAAATATTCCTGATGCCTTTAATTTGACCGAACTACAGGAGCGCATGAAAAAATGTGTGAGAAATAATGATACATATGTTTCAAAAAGGCTGCATGCCCAGCTCACGAATCTTGAATATCCTGTTCATTTTCTTGATTTCGAAACAATGAACCCTGCAATTCCACTTTACGCCAATACCTCTCCATATGAGGTCATTCCATTTCAATGGTCGGATCATATTCTTCACAAAGACGGATCATTAGTCCATAAGGAATATCTATGCGAAGATCGTAAAGATCCCAGGGAAGACTTTACCCGGACGCTTCTGGAGAATTTGGATGGAATGGGCAGCATTTTTATTTATACAACCTATGAAAAGACCATCATCAAAAGGCTTGCCGAACATTTACCTCAATATCGGGATGATCTATTATGCATTCCGAATCGTTTTAAAGATTTGTGTTCAATTATACGACATTATTTCTATCATCCGGGGTTTCATGGTTCTTTCTCACTCAAATCCGTATTGCCGGTTTTAGTCCCTGAAATGAGTTACAACACGCTTTCCATAAAGGATGGAAGCCATGCATCTTCTGAATATTTGCGATTGATATATCCAGATACCCCATCAGGGGAAAAGAAAAAAATCAAGGAAGATCTTTTGGCCTATTGCCGTCAAGACACGTTGGCAATGGTAAGAATCAGAGATCAACTCATGAAATGAGTCTATGATCTTTCCCCCCTGGTCGAGTAAATAAACATACACCCGACAGGCATAGGATTTGCTTGACCTGAACGCTATGTTTTGTGATATTTATTACACTACGGGCTGTTGCCCAAATCATTTTTCGCTGGCTCTGAAACATTTTTTGATAAATCTAAGGCTCGTTCCAGGAGATTCCAAAACTCGCCCTTCGGGCTCAAGCAGTTGGAATCGCTTTTCTTTCACTTTGCCAAGATTTTTGAACAAAAAACATTTCAATGAGCGCTCAAAAAGATTTTTGTTTGGGCAACTGCCCGACAAGTTTTGACCTTTGAATGTCAGTAATGAGACCTTTGAAAAACGTTTAATTTTGTTTAAGTCCAAGGCAGGCGAAAATTTCAACCACAGACATACATTAAGTATTTCGAGGATTAAAATTTGAGCCTAACGCCGGAAGTGGGCAAAAGGGACCGTTTTTCAAAGGTCTCAGTAATGCCAGTATTGAGCAGCAGACAGAGAAGTGTATGACTCTGGACTGCCGAAACCGGGTGAATGCTTTCTTGATTTCGTTAAAACCAATAGAGAAAGAGTGATGCTTAAAAAAATCATTTCAGGTGGGCAAACAAGCGCCGACCAGGCTGCTCTTGATGCCGCAATAAAACTGGGGATTGATCATGGAGGATGGTTACCAAAGGGTCGAACCACTGAAACCGGCATATTGTCTGAAAATTATAACCTTCAAGAAATGCCCACCGATGATTATTTTAAATGTATAGAAAAAAACGTAAAAGATTCAAAGGGCACACTCATCATATTTTATGGAAAACTTACCGGAGATCTCTATCGCGCTGAAAGAGAAACCTTGAAGCATAAACATCAGCTTCTTGGTGTCGATTTTAATCAAACCATTGCCTTTCATGCTGCATCTCTGGTCAATGACTGGATTCAGTTGAGGCACATTGATGTTCTTTATGTGATTGGTCCGGATGAAACCGCAAACCCTCACGTGGGAAAACATACAAAACTTATGCTCGAAAGAGCATTGATATTGGATGTAATGAATGTCTCTTCCCATAGGGTCATTACCGATTATTCGAAAAAAGGCCATCTTGAAAAACGCCCTGTTCTTCCAAAAACCATTCATGAGGCTGTTGAGAGATTGATAACGGAAATGGCGCTTAAGGATAAAGTTGTCATCGCCAATATGATGCATGATGAACTTGTTGATCTCAATTCAAACTTGGGTGCATATATCCGAAATGCATTCCGTCTTTGGGCCGGCAACCAGGAACTCATGGAATCCTGCAGGTTTGTAACAAAAAATAAAAAATTGGATGTGGACGAGGCGTCATTTGTCATTATTGATGCCATGTGGGAAAAATTGCGAAAGACCCATAAGTTAAAAGTCGTTAAATGAAACCATAATCAATAGTAACAAAGTAGGGAAAGGTGGAGATGAAACAAGATGGCATTGAAATTCGTAAATGGCCTGATGGGCAACCGCCGGATGAAACAGCGATCCGTAAAATTTTGGCTGATGAAGGCTTAAACCCCTATAGCTGGTCAAACAGTCCAGGGGATGTTTACAGCGCACACTCGCACACCTTTCATAAAGTGATATATGTCGTAAAAGGATCAATAACATTTGGTTTACCCGATACCGGGGATCGAATTCTGTTACATGCCGGTGATCGTCTCGATTTGCCGGCAGGTGTGTCTCATAATGCGGTAGTGGGGAACAGTGGAGTTGTTTGTCTTGAAGCACATCGATAGAGTAAAACCATATAAAAAAAGTAAACATACATTCACTCTTTGACAGGCTATTGTCCAAATCATTTTTCGCTGGCCCTTAAACATTTTTTGATACCTGAATCTTGTATGAAATTTGATGAGAATCTTATAGACCCTTATCGCACAATGATTTAGAAAGATAATAAGTTTGAGTATGATAACTCGATGGGTTAAAAGGATGATCGTCTTTTTTTCTCATCAAATTTCATACAAGATTCAGGTGATAAATCCAAGGCTCGTTCCAGGCGATTTTAAAACTCGCACTTCGGGCTCAAACAGTTGGAATCGCTTTTCTTTCACTTCGCCAAGATTTATGAACAAAAAACGTTTCAATGAGCGCTCAAACAGATTTTCGTTTGGACAACTGCCCGTTGATCCTTGATACTCCGATTTTAAAACATGGTTTCTAAACACCCCTTGATAGCCATCGACGCCAGAAAGCTGACGCGAACCTATATTTTAGGAGACAGCGAGGTCGTCGGCATCAATCAACTTGATCTCGAGATTGCTTCCGGTGAACTGGTTGTTTTAAAAGGTGACAGCGGTTCCGGAAAGAGCACTCTGCTGTCATTACTGGCCGGGCTGGATCATCCGACACGAGGTGAATTAAGGGTTGCCGGCCATGATCTTTCCAGAGCCTCACATACCGAACTCACCAATTTTCGTCGAGATGTTATCGGAATGGTATTTCAGTCGTTTAATTTGATGCCCACGTTGAATGTGCTTGAGAATGTATGCCTTCCCGGATTTCTGGCCGGTAAGCATCATCGTAAAATAAAGACAAGGGCCATGGAACTTTTGGACTGGCTCGGTCTAAACGCTCGACTTGCCCATTATCCATCGCAGCTTTCAGGCGGAGAGATGCAACGAACCGCGATTGCCAGGGCATTGATCAACGATCCGGACATTATACTAGCTGACGAACCCACCGGGAATCTGGACAGCCGTAACGGCCGAATCGTTGTCGACCTTCTGGCGGAACTGAACCATAAGTTCAAGCGGACGGTCATCATAGCGACGCACAGTAATCTTGCAGACTCGCTGGGAACGCTGACCATATGTTTGAAAGACGGGATGACGACGGATCAAACATGCGAAACGTAACGTTTTTCTTTCGATTTTTCGTGTGGTTCAGTTTGCGCAACATGAAAATACACCCGGTGCGTGTGTTGACCGTACTTTTCGGAATCGCATTAGGTGCTGCCGTATTTACAAGTGTGAGGCTTTCGATAAATGCTTCTCTGGATTCTTTTACCCGAAGCATGGAATTGATTACCGGCCATGCCGACCGGGTTTTGACACGACCGGGCGGATATGTTCCCGAAAAATGGGTTCCTGTCTTACTGAAACACCCCGCAGTTGAAAGCGCATCCCCATGGCTCAGCACTTATGTCAAACCTCCGGGAAAGAATGCGGATCCTTTTTTGTTGATCGGTTTTGATCCTATTTTAGACCGATCCATAAGAAATTGGAAAGTCTCTGATATCCAGGAGACGGAAGCCGATTCCTGGCTGAACCTTTTAGAGAAACCCTACACTCTGATGATCGGGCAGCCGCTGGCATCCAGATATAATCTAGTTAAGGGAGATTCTATCACCATCGAGAATGCCAGGGGAAAATCCAGGTTTCGAATAATTGGGACCCTGCTTCCGGAAGGACTGGCTTTGGTGGAAGGGGGATGGGTGGCGATCACCGATATTGCAACCTATCAGGAGTTCACCGGACTTATAGGGAAGGTGGACAGGATAGACTTGAGGTTAAAAAAGAACATTACGCGCGAGGAACTGAAATCTCTTGAAAGTATTCTCGATAAAAGTGTTGTTTTTAGTGCTCCTTCAGCAAGCAGAGAAAGCGGTCAGAAAATGATACGTGCCTATCAGCTGAATCTTTCCATACTGAGCTTTGCATCTTTATTCGTGGGCATGTTTCTGGTTTATAGCCTGGTGGCACTGAATGCTGCATCACGTCGTCACGAACTGGCTGTTTTGCGTTCCATCGGGGCTTCTTCATATTTTCCTTTTCTGATGTTCCTGACAGAAGGGGCGGTTTTTGGGATTGTGGGATGGATCACAGCCATTCCAATTAGCAATTTTTTGGTCAAATATTTACTTGCCGGTGTCAGCCAAACCATCTCCACCCTTTTTGTCAGGGTACGGGTGGAATCCCTTTCTTTGAGTATGTGGGAAATTGTATTGAGTTTTGTGGTAACGGTGGTTATTTCCGTGCTGGCTGCACTCCAACCTGCTCGGGAGGCGATGCTGGTGTCTCCAATGGAAGCCTTGGAGAGTTCCAAGCATGGCATGCATGTAAAAAAAACACCACATCAACTCGCTCTAGGAGGGTTGATCTGTATCATTATGGTACTACCGCTGTCCAGACTTCCTTCTGTGCTCGATATTCCGATCCCGGGTTATCTGGCTATTCTTTTACTTTTTGTTGGTTTTTCTTTACTGGCGCCCTGGGCTTTGGCAAAAACAAGCGATATATTTTCTCCGGCAATTCGACGGATTGCCGGATTTCCCGCTTATCTGGCAGGCCGCTATATAAAAGACAGTGGAACCCGGACTGCTGTCTCGGTTGGGGCGTTGATTACTGCCGTTGCTTTATTTGCATCCCTGGTTATCATGATTTACAGCTTCCGCAGTACTGTTGATCTCTGGGCCGAACAAACCGTAAGCGGAGATTTGTTTTTGACCATGAAGCTAAATGTTGACAATCAATATCGTCAATTGATTCCCCCGGAGGCGGTGGTGTTTTTCAAGTCAATGGAACCGGATGTCGAGATGGTTCCCAGCCGACGATATTTTTTGAGATATAACAATTTTCCATATGAGTTTGAAGTTTTAGATCTGCCCCCCTTTTTTAAATACGGAGACTTTTTTTGGATGAAAGGGAATCCTAAAAACATCCGGCCGCAGTTGAGAAGAGGGGAGGGGGTAGTTATTTCAGAAGTGTTTTCTAATCGTACAAAATTGACTGTGGGAGATGTGTTCAGAGCTCGAATTGAAGGATCTAATGTAGAACTGCCGATTCTGGGAGTAGTTCGAGATTATCGTACCCACGGAGGGGTGGTCTTCTATTCAATGCAACATTTCAAAGCGCGATATCATGATTCTCGATGGTCAGGCATTCGTTTCTTCTTTAAAGATCGTTCGCAGGACTTGAGTAAAGCGGTATCAAGGTTACGAAAAAAAATAATTGCCCGATGGGGAGACACTCTTGACATCATGAGTGGGAGAGATCTGAGAAATGCTATTCTTCGGGTGTTTGACGAAACTTTCGCGGTTACAACTGTGCTTCTTCTCATTGCGCTGTTCATAGCGGCACTGGGAATTACGACTACTTTGACGGTGTTAGTGCTGGAACGCTCCAGACAGTTGAATACCCTTTATGCCGTGGGCGCCAGCTTTAAACAGATCCGAACAATGATATTTTGGGAAGCTGTATTTATGGTGGTCCTCGGTGAGATTGCTGGAATTTTATGCGGTTTTATTCTATCATATCTACTGGTTTATGTCATTAATCGACAATCCTTTGGATGGACGTTTTTGTATGAGGTGGACTGGGGCGCTTTAAGTCTGTCTCTGCCCTTAATTATCCTTACCGCTTTGGTTGCTGCCATACCGGCAGTACGAATGGTATTTCGTAAACCACCGGCAAATTTACTGCGCGAGCAATAATGTTCAAGAGATATGTGTTTCAATGAAAGTCATTTTTATCAAAGACAATTTCCTGGTTTTATGCGTTGCCTTGATGCTGCTGTTGCCAAGCCAGACGAGCCGGGCTGGTGAAACCCCTGGGTATCTATCGGTGACAGGGCCATGCAATCTCGAGTTTCCCAAAGACCACGGTGCGCATCCCGGGTATCGTACCGAGTGGTGGTACTATACGGGAAATTTACGATCCAAGTCTGGAGAACTCTATGGATTTCAACTAACTTTTTTCCGCAGACAAATCAACCCGTTGCGTGTGGAAAAAAAATGGCCCAAACCCAAGTCTGCCTGGCGGACTCACCAAATTTATTTGGCTCATGCAGCTGTAACCGATATCGTCGGGAGGCAGCACTTGCAGGCAGAGACCCTTGCACGTTCGGCCCTTGGGATTGCAGGCGTTTCTCAATTAAAAGGGGAAACACGCATATTCTTGAAAAATTGGATGGCTCAAATCAGCAGAGCTGCTCACCGTTTGGTGGTGACGACAAATGAGTTCTCCTATGATTTGACACTGAAACCGGAAAAACCACCGGTAATGCACGGCCGGAATGGATACAGTTTAAAAGGATCGACACCGGACAGAGCCAGCTGTTATTATTCCTTTACCCGACTTGAAACAAAAGGCACGATATCCATTGGCGGAAAAACCATGATAGTCGCAGGTCTTGCATGGATGGATCATGAATTCAGCACGGCATCCTTGGAACCCGGACTTGTCGGTTGGGATTGGTTCGGTTTGCAATTGTCCAATGGATCGGAGATCATGGCCTATATGCTGCGGAAAGAAGACGGCAGCATCAGCCGAGCTTCCGAAGGCAATTTTATCAACAGATCCGGTAAATCCCGTCGCTTGCATAAAGAGGACATTAAAATAACCATACTTGACACATGGAAAAGCAGCCGATCTAATACACGCTATCCTGCACGCTGGCGAATGCGGATTTTGCCTTTGTCGATAGATTTAATCATTGTGCCGAATCTTTTGGATCAGGAAATGAGAACATCTGAAAGCACCGGCATTACTTACTGGGAAGGAAGCGTTGATGTGAGCGGAACCACAGGAGGGCGTGCAATTGATGGGAAAGGGTACGTTGAATTGACCGGATATGCTAAGCCGTTTGATGCTCCCCTGTAGACGGTTTAGAAAAACTGAATATTATATCTCTTTCTTATTTTGTACCTGTTCTTTGTGATGTGTGTAAAAAGAGTTTCTTGAAGCGCTGTACAATTAGAAGCCATCTCAAAAATAGGATTTTGGTTCAAGCTCTCCCGCTGAAGATCGGCGGGACAAGAACGCGGGCCCGAGTTTCAACCCGCAGACATACTAATAGTATTTCGAGGAGTTGAAACTTGAGCCCAACACAGAAACTTGTCCGCCTCTGGCGGATTGGGACATCAGGCGTCGCCCTGCAGGCTATGCTCTGACAAGAAAGACTTTTTTTAAGATAGTTTCTGATATTTTTTACCCCATTGCCAATCATTATTTTCGTGCCTATGTTTTATTTGATATCGTGTACTTCAAGATATCTATAACACGAATATTCTCGTCAATTTCATGCAAGATTCAGGTATAAAAGGAGGAAGTCATGTCCCCCAATCATCTTATCAATGAAAAAAGCCCGTATTTGCTTCAACATGCACATAATCCTGTGGATTGGCATCCATGGTCGGAAAAGACCATTTCCAGAGCAAAAGAAGAAAACAAACCGATTTTCCTCTCAATAGGTTATTCCACCTGCCACTGGTGTCATGTTATGGAAAAAGAATCTTTTGAAGATGAAGAAGTTGCCGGATATCTTAATGATGCATTTATTTGTATCAAAGTTGATCGAGAAGAAAGGCCTGACATTGATGCCGTTTATATGGCGGTATGCCAGATGCTCACCGGTAGGGGCGGATGGCCGTTGAATCTTTTTTTAACTCCCGAAAAAAAGCCTTTTTTTGCCGCAACCTATCTTCCTAAAAGAAGTCGTTTCGGACATGCCGGGTTGATAGAGCTCTGCCAACAAGTGAAAAATGTATGGTTATCTCAACCAGACAAAGTCAACGAATCCGCCACAAGCATTGCTGACAGTTTACACCAGGTGTTCTCATTTTCTTCGGCTGATGAACCGGATGAATCCCTGCTTGATCTTGCCTATGATCAGATCCGACGTGCCTACGACCCTCAAATGGGTGGCTTTGAACCGGCCCCAAAATTTCCAACGCCTCACCGGTTGCTCTTTTTATTACGTCATTATCATCGTACCGGCGAACCCAAAGCCTTGGAGATGGTGGAACGTACATTGACTGGCATGAGGTTAGGAGGAATATGGGATCATGTGGGATTTGGTTTTCACCGGTATTCCACCGATAAAAATTGGCTTTTGCCACATTTTGAAAAAATGCTTTATGATCAGGCTTTGATTGCCATGGCATATCTGGAATCTTACCAGATTACAAAAAACCCTCTATACGCCCGGACCGCCGAGGAAATCTTCACCTATGTGCAAAGAGACATGACATCTTCTGGCGGCGCCTTTTTTTCAGCGGAAGATGCAGATTCAGAAGGTGAGGAAGGAAAATTTTATGTATGGACGGTAGATGAATTTCGCGGGGAGATCAATGACAATCGAACCGATATGTGGGAAAGAGTCTTTCGCCTGACTCCTGAAGGAAATTTTACTGACGAAGCAACCGGTCAAAAAACCGGAGCCAATATTCTGCACCTTACGGTTCCCTTGGACAAATGGGCGGATAGATATGGGGTTAATGCAGAGGAACTGGAAGAGGATTGGAAAAAAATCAGGAACCGGCTCTTTCACGCTCGCGAAAAACGGGTTCATCCGTTAAAGGATGATAAAATTCTTACGGATTGGAACGGATTGATGATTGCCGCCTTTGCATTTGGCGCCCGGGTAATGGACAAACCTCAATATGCCGAAGTTTCCCGTAAAGCCGTTCAATTCATTCTTTCGAAAATGAAAGACGAAAATGGACGGCTTTTTCATCGATTTCGTGATGGTGAACTGGCCATTCATGCCCAAGCCACAGATTATGCATTTCTAATTTATGGCCTTATTTCGCTGTATCAAGCCACCTTCGATTTGACATTTGCAGAAGAGGCATTGAGCCTTCAGGAAACGATGATAAATGAGTTCTGGGATGATGAAAACAGCGGATTTTTTACAACCGGTGAAGGAAACGATGAACTTCCGGTACGCCCCAAAGAACTGTATGACGGCGCTATCCCGTCGGCAAATTCTGTTGCTTTCTATAATTTGCTCTGCCTGTCGAGATTAACCGGAAATCCAAAATGGGAAGAAAAGGCCCAAGCCCTTTTAGTTGCATTTGCCGGAAGCATCAAGACCCAACCCACGGCTTCGACCTTCTTTTTGACAGGGCTTGATTTTGCATTGCGTCCTGGGCAAGATATTGTCATTACCGGAGAATCCGAAGAAGCGAATGTTCATAAATTGCTTTCAACTATGAATCTGTATTTTACTCCCAACAAAGTGACGCTGGTCAAATCAGATCAAAATGCCGACCGTTTAACCCGGTTTGCCGGTTTCACGGATGGATTGGAAGTGACCAAAGGAGAAATAACGGCTCATCTGTGCCGGGATGGTTCATGTACGGGGTCGACATCTGATACGAACGCCGTAATTGACCAACTTATCGAAAAGAAATAGAAGTTTATAAAACCAAGAACTTCTATTTCTCCACCGGAAAGGTTATGGATGCTCCAAACCAACCGATAATTGTTATGATCGGAACCAATGAGAAGACAAGCAGTAAAAAAATAAAGCCTGAACCACGCACTGGATCGATGATATCCGGCACCTTGATTCGCCAGACAAAGAGGATGATTTCCGTGATCAGCAATGCAAATGTGAGGGGAATTTTTATTTTTAATATCTTCATCGGTTTGGCCAGAAAATTCAGCCACCAGGTATAAAAACCAGTGGAAATGCCTATGATGCTAAATAAAATACCACCTGCGAGACAGTGGATTGCCGTAATCTCAAAGGATTTGATTCCGGTAAGCAGGTAGAGGAAAATAAATACCGGTGTGGAGAATGCAAAAACAATGGGGAAATGAACGGTCATTGGATGCGGATGTCGTTGCAGAAAAGGATATTTTTTTAACAGTCCGGCAATAGCGGTGGGCAGGTGTTGCTCTTCGGACTTTTTTTTAAGAATTCCGACTTTGGGATATCTCTCCAGCACATCCGGTTCATGAGGCGCGGCCTGGATATCGGTTGTCAGGTCATTTCCCGCATGATGACGCCTCATATGAGTGCCGCTGCGCCAGAGTTTACTGTCACTGACATCGTATACATTGCCCTGATGTGCAATATAGACTGGTTTCCCGTCTTCTCCGTTGTATCCGGCGAGTTCCTCGGCATCAAATTCTTTCATAAGTTCTTCCTTAACGTTAGTGCCCAAATCCGATGTGTATGTATTGTTTTTTCATCGCTATAAGCTTTACCTCGCTTAAATGGATTGCCTTGAATTCTTATCAAAAAGTTGGCCAACAAACAAATAAAAAAGAATCGGTATCGACAGATCGACTGTTGACCCTTGAAAAAAATATTTAAAACAGCACTTCCAATTTCATAACTAATGATTAATATGAAGTAAAGCCAGTTAAAATTGAAAAATATATTATTTACAATTTACGCAATCACTTAAAAGAGGAACGGAATAATACGCAAATATGATATGTGAAGCAGTAATTTTTGACCTTGATGGAACATTGATTGATACCATAGATGATATCGGTGATGCCGTTAACAGGGTTTTGTCAAATAAGCGCCTTCCAACACATACGAATTCCACATACAGGAGTTTTGTTGGTGATGGTTCAAGACGCCTCATTGAAAGGGCCTTGCCCGAAAAATATCGGAATGATGAAGTTATCGACGCCTGTCTAAAAGAATATCTAGAGGATTATAGCCTTAGTTATAATGTAAAGTCTAAACTTTATTTGGGCATACATCATTTGTTGGACACATTGAAGGCAAAAGGTCTAAGACTTGCCATTTTGTCGAATAAGCAGGATGCGATTACCAGAAACTGTGTAAAAACCTTTCTCTCAACATGGGATTTTGATGTTGTTTTCGGGCAACGTAATTCAGTTCCCCGCAAGCCGGATCCACAGGGAGCTCTTGAAATAGCGAAAAGAATGTCGATACCTCCATCACATTTTGTTTATCTTGGGGATACCGCCATAGATATGAAAACAGCTGTTTCCGCAGGCATGTTTCCTGTCGGTGTACTCTGGGGGTTTCGTCCCCTGAAAGAGCTGAAAGATAATGGGGCATGCGCTGTTATTGAAGAGCCTATGGAACTTTTAGATATCATATATACTTGAAAGTGAAAAAGGAGGTTCTATGACAAAAGCAATTATTATACATGAAACAGGTGGTCCGGAAGTGTTACGCTGGGATGAGTATGATCCGGGACAGCCCGGAAGAGGTGAAGTTCTGCTCCGCCAGGAAGCGGTAGGCCTTAATTTCATTGATGTTTATCACCGAACAGGTCTTTATCCTCTCCCTTCTCTGCCAGCCATACCGGGGATGGAAGGGGCAGGTGTTGTCGAAGCCGTTGGTGAAGGGGTGACTGAATTTATTGCAGGAGACCGAGTTGCTTACGCTGGCCTGCCCCCCGGCGCTTATGCCGAAGTTAGAATCATGCTGGCGGATCGTCTGGTAAAGCTTCCCGAATCCATTTCAACCCGGCAGGCGGCATCGATGATGCTTCAGGGGATGACAGCGCGATATCTTTTGCACGGCTGTTACCACGTAACAGCAGGCGATCGAATATTGATCCATGCAGCAGCCGGCGGCGTAGGTTTGATTGTTTGCCAGTGGGCTAAATATATCGGTGCCACTGTAATCGGAACGGTGGGTTCGTCTGAAAAGTCTGATTTAGCGGCAAACCATGGTTGTGATCATCCAATTCTCTACAGAGATGACGATTTTGTCCAGCGAGTAAAAGAGATTACCCAGGGAGAAGGTGTGGACGTAGTATATGATTCCGTGGGTCAATCCACGTTTATGAAATCACTCGATTGCTTGCGTCCCATGGGGATGATGGTCAGCTTTGGACAGTCTTCCGGGTCAATACCACCCATAGATACAGGGATACTTGCCGCTAAAGGTTCTTTATTCCTAACTCGGCCGAGCCTGATGGCCTATACAGCCAAGCGTGAGGATCTGCTCGTCCATGCCCATGATTTGTTCGAGGTTGTGGAAAAAGGTGCGGTCAAGATTGAGGTTCGACAGACATACCCGCTTGCCGAGGCTTCTAGAGCCCATCAAGATCTCGAGGATCGTAAGACTAGCGGGTCTTCGGTGTTAATTCCTTGAGAGTAAGATATATAGTATGTAAACCTGAAAACAAAAGAACTTGAGAGCAGCAATAAATAATGCCAGCTCGCTGCTTTAAAAACAGGCGCATCGTCATATATTCTCTTTATTACTTAAATTACACAATGTATAAAAAATATCTTGACCATTGTGGTATTATTTTCATAATTTATTTTGGCTGCTCCATTTAACAGTTGACTAACTGATTGAATTATATAGAAATAACTAAAAATAGCCGATTGGGCATCAAATTTGCAAAAGAAATTTGATATCCAATCCAAAAGATAAAGCCAAATTCCGAGTGATCGGGAGACGGAAAGCTACGGATCTAAATTTAGATGGCCGGGCTGCCTTGAGGATAAAAGGCAGTTCGGCTTTTTTATTTACAACTTCTAACAAAATGAAATAGCTTATGAATTTTGCTGTTACAAAAGCTTTGGTACCCTCGCAGCGTGTTATTCCCGTGCCCAAGCCCGTCAATATGAATGCGGTTTCCCTGGATTTTTATCCCAGGCAAAATCGATATGAAGTGGTATACCCAATATGTGTTCCAGATGAACCGGATGGTAAATATGGACCAGACGGAAGAATACGGATGAAATTGAAATATGCCGAATTTATCGATATCTATGCTTGATTAGAAGCTGTTCAAAAATTCCCACCAAGCACTTGCAGAAAACCCTTAAAAGATATACAAGTCATAGACATATTTTTAAAATTCAGGATTATTCGGAATGCATTTAGGATAACTGATGATGAGGCATCGTCATGAAATGGTATAAGATTGCAAAATTTGCATCAATAACAGCGACAATTTTTTTATTGGTCGGTTGTGCATCAACTCCAAAAAAAGATCGTGAAATGCGTATCACCCCTCGGACACTTATTCGTTTACCCCTATCCTGCAATACGCCAGACGGAGCCACATTGGATGCAGAGGGAAATATCATCCTGTTAATACCGAATTTCAATAATGAAGCGTTAATCAAAAATAAGGTTATCGAAACGCCTTTTCCGCCAAAAATAGTAAAAATCGACAAGGAAAACGAATTGACCACTTGGTATGAATTCCAAAAAGAAGACATGCATCCTGATACAGGAAAAATCGGTCCCATGGATTGTGCTTTCGGACCTGATGGAAATCTTTATGTAACAGACATGCAGATCTTTTGGGATAATCATCAACAATCCCGCCTTCTTCGGATCAATGTAATAGACGGTCGACCTGTTAGCACGGACGTTGTTGTCGAAGGCTTTATAATGGCAAATGGTTTGGTATGGAAAGGGGATACATTATTTGTAACGGAAACGGTTCTCGCGTACCCAAAGAGGAGCGAAAAGAATTCACAGCTTCTCAGCGGTATCTATGCGTTCAAAATTGACGAGTTAAAAAGTGGTTGTTTGATTTTACCCCCTTACGATGAGAACAACCCGGAACGACATTTGATGGAAGTTTTCCGTTCAAGTGGAAATATAGGGTTCGGGGCCTACGGCGTAACTGTGGACGGGAAAGGTAATCTTTATACGAGTATCATGGGAGACGGATTGATTTATAAGACAAGTTTCGACAATCGAGGTGAACCGGTTGAGACCAGTCTGTTTGCCAAGAATAATGATATGATTTCTGCTGCCGGTATCGTGTGGAGAAAAAAAGACCATCAAATATATGTTGCCGATATGTTGAAAAACGCTATTTATAAAGTGGATATGAAAGGGGATGTTATGACATTATACAAAAATTCCGATACAGACGGAGCCAATGAATCCCTGGATCAGCCAAGCGAAGTGCTTATTCGTGGAAACGAGCTCATCGTTATAAATATGGGTATGTCATGGGAAGATACAACCGGAGCGTTTTTCAATGCGAAAATTGACGGGCCTTATACAATTTCTGTGATCCCTCTTGAAAAAGATAATATGTAAGAATGAACCTAACCCATAGAAACGTGCTAAAACTTTACCCTTTAAGGATAGAATGACCACAATATGTTGATGCCACAACTGAGTAATGGAAAGGAGACGAAACTTGTCGGTTATAGAAAAAAGAAAGCATCCAAGAGTCGATATAACTAACCTCATATCTTATCGTTGTATTGATGGCAGCGGGAATCTGAAGCAGGAAGGGAGGGGAAAGTCTATAAATATCAGTCAAGGTGGAATTCTCATAGAAACCCATGATCCGTTTGAATGGCAGGATATTCTGTTTTTGTCCATTGATATTGAAGATGAATCAGTGAATATTAAGGGCAAGGTCGTCTATTGTAATGCATCGAATTTTGGAAAATATAGAACCGGCATCCAGTTCCTTGAAACCAATAAAAAGATCGTATCATTTGTGGAAGGGCTTTTAAAAACGTATAGTAAATTATTGGGCATAACGTAGCCGGTCTGTGGCTAAATGGATTTAAATCAGGGCATTATGCCCATAAGAAAAAGATTACTTGAGGGATCGGGAAGTTTTTTTAAATAAGCGCTACATGGATAATTTTTTTTAAAACGCATGATCACGCCAGAGGCGGACAAGACTTGCGGCAATGGATCATAAAGAAAAAACTAGAAACTATCATTGAAATTCCAATGGTTTTTTTGCATTATTTAAGATTCTTTTAAAGCTACGATTTCGGTATGCGCTTGTTTTTTCTAACGATCCCTAAGCCACTCAAACAGCATCCGATTTTAAAAAAAACCATCCATTCCGCTATATTAAAGAGCTAAGGGAAAAACTCGCCGACTCCTCAATTGATTAACTCAGGTTTTTTTGTTTTTCCCCGAATATTAGCGGTAACGCTTCATCATGGATTTTTTGCCAGCGTTCTTCTCCTCCAAAACTTTCGATATAAAGCTTCATTTTCGGTTCTGTGCCTGACGGCCGGATAGCAAACCAGGAACCATCTTCGATGACCACCTTGACCCCTCCCATCGGGGCGTTGTTCCCGGGAGCGGTCGTCATTACAGCTGTAATTGGCAATCCTGCCAATGCAGGCGTTTTGATAGCATCGGGTGTCAGGGCTTTTAATATCCTTTTTTGTTCATTTGAAATCGGGCCGTCGACTCTTTTATAATGCGGTTCTCCATATTCGGAAATCAATGTGTCAGCATAGATTTTATCCGGTGTTTTTCCTGTTTTTGCCAATATTTCTGCAGCCAGGAGAGACATACAG
>Ga0316578_10000062_pt1 | contig 23441 bp, 14 predicted proteins | sample J0NA_2_FD_203076 | JGI IMG/M metagenome (GOLD analysis project Ga0316578, IMG submission 203076) | Rhizosphere microbial communities from salt marsh grasses in Alabama, United States - J0-2_160517rDrC | ecosystem: Host-associated > Plants > Roots > Rhizosphere | place: USA: Alabama | collected... | reverse complement strand
GCCGCGATTCACGCCCTGCCGGCCGCCACCGTGCCCTCTCCTGCCTGGTCGAGCAGGCCACATCGTCGAGCCACTGAACTGACGCAGCGACCGTCCCGTCGCGGACAGGGCGGCAGCCACGCCAGGTATAGATCTTCGTCTATCGCGCACGCCGCGATCATCGATTTCGCCGGAGGATCCGCTGGCCTAAGATAGACGTTTTGTTGAGGATCACACGCACGAGCGTCGCCGATGCGTAAGAGACTGCTGACCACGCTGTTCCCCTTCCTTCGTTGGTTCCCGATGTCCGGCGAGACGCTGCGCGGAGACCTCGTCGCCGGCATCACGGTGGCGCTGGTCCTGGTGCCGCAGAGCATGGCCTATGCCCAGCTCGCCGGACTGCCGGTGGTGTTCGGCCTCTATGCCTCGTTCATGCCCGTCGTCGTCGCCTCGCTGTGGGGTTCGCTGCCGCAGCTGCACACCGGTCCGGTGGCGATGCTGTCGCTGATGTCGGCAGCCGCCGTGCTGCCGCTGGCGGCGCTCGGCAGCCAGGATTTCATCGCGCTGTCGGTGATGCTGGCGCTGATGGTGGGCGTGCTGAGGCTGCTGCTGGGTCTGCTGCGGATGGGCATCCTGGTGAATTTTCTGTCCAGCCCGGTGATCGTTGGCTTCACCAACGCCGCGGCGCTCATCATCGGCCTGTCGCAGCTGAGCAAGCTTCTGAACGTGCCCTTCCCGCGCACCGACCATTTTGTGCTCGATCTCTGGACCGTTATCGAGCAGCTCCCCGAGACCCACCTGCCGACGCTGCTGTTCGCGTTCGCGACCTTCGCCATCATCATCGGCTCGCGGCGCGCCATCCCCAAGGTGCCGGGCGTGCTGCTCGCCGTGGTGCTCACGACGCTGGTGAGCTGGGCCATCGGCTTCGAGCGCAACCAGCTGGTGCCTGTCTCGGCCATTCAAGACCCCGTCGCGCGCGGCCTGGCCGTGGACTATGCAGCGACGACGCGCGCGGTGGACCGGCTGGGAGAGACCACCTCGAAGCTCACCCAGGAGATCCGCAGGCTTGCGGAAGAGGGCGACCCGGATCGCTTCGCCGAGAAGGCGTTGCTGGAGGCGGACCTGCGCGTGCTCATGCGCGAGATGGAGCAGCACAAGCTCGCCAACAACGAGCGTCAGGTGGCGCTCCACAATCTGCACTTCGAGTCTGCCGCGACGCCGGGCGGCCAGCACCTGTTCTATCCCCGCGGTCAGGCCCCGGCATCGATGAGCACCGACGGCCGCACCTGGCGTGTCGGCAGGATCGAGGGCGACCGGGTCAAAATGATGGGCGGCGGCGCCGTGGTGGGCGCCATCCCCAAGGGGCTGCCGAGCTTCCGGGTGCCGGAGCTGCGCATGGACCTCTTCTGGACCCTGCTGCCGTCCGCGCTGGTGATGGCGCTGATCGGCTTCATGGAGGCCACGTCCATCTCCAAGGCCATCGCCGCCCAGACCCGTGAGCGGGTGGACACCAGCAAGGAGCTGGTCGGCCAGGGCCTGGCGAATATCGTCGGCAGCTTCTTCAGCTCCTACACGGTGAGCGGCTCCTTCTCGCGCTCGGCGGTGGCGGCCAAGAATGGCGCCAAGACCGGCATGTTCGCCATCGTCAGCGCCGTGGGCGTGATGTTGGTGCTCCTGTTCCTGACCCCGCTGCTTTACCACCTGCCGCAGGCGGTGCTGGCGGTGATCGTGATGATGGCCGTGTTCGGGCTCATCAACGTTCGCGCCCTGGTGCGCGCGTGGAAGATCGAGCGGCAGGAGGCCATCGTCGGCGTCATCACCTTCCTCGCCACCCTGGTCATGGCGCCACAGCTCGCCAACGGCATCCTGTTGGGCGCCGGACTCGCCATCCTGCTGTTCCTGCTGCGCACCATGAAGCCGCGCACCGACATCCTCGGTCGCGACGCGGAAGGCAGGCTGGCCGGCATCAGCATGAACGACATCGAGCCACTCGGGCGCAACTTCATCGTGGTGCGCTTCGACGGCTCGCTCAATTTCGTCAACGCCCCGCGCTTCGAGGACCTGCTCCTGGAGGCGCGCGCCAAGAACCCGCAGGCGCGCGCCGTGCTGGTGGAGGGCAGCGGCATCAACGACGTGGACGTCAGCGGCGAGGAGCGCCTGCGCGACGTTATCCAAACCTTCCGCGACAACGGCGTGGAGCTCTACTTCTCGAGCCTCAAGGCGCAGGTCTACGACACCCTGCGGCGCGGCAGGATGTTCCACCTGCTCGACGAGACACACTTTATCCGCACCAAGGATCGGGCGCTCAGGTTCATGGAGGAGACCTTCGATAGCGGAAAACCGCTTCAGCCAGTGCCGCCGGCGATCGGACCGAGCACCCCGCTGCTCGGCTGATCCTGGTCCCTCGCCATGAGCCGGCGGGGGCTTCGTCGGGGTGAGAGGGGTAGCAGCCGATGCCGCCGCAAGCGGGCGGCATGGTAACCTCTGGCCAATCCAGGTGACCGGGGTCGGCCCGCCCGCGGGCGCCGGTCCGGTTCCACGCTTCCGCGGAGACCAGCAGCATGCCCAGCGCCCCGAGCCGCGCGCTCGAGACCTTCCCGAACCCCCAACCGGGGCGTGATTACAGCATCCGGATTCGGATCCCGGAGTTCACCTGTCTCTGCCCCAAGACCGGCCAGCCGGACTTCGCCGAGCTGACCCTGGAGTACGTGCCGGAGGCGCGCTGCGTCGAGCTCAAGGCGCTCAAGCTCTATGTCTGGTCCTATCGTGACCAGGGTGCCTTCCACGAGGCCGTGACCAACCAGATCCTCGACGATCTGGTCCAGGCCACCGAGCCGCGTTTCATGCGCCTGACCGCCGAGTTCAACGTCCGCGGGGGGATCTACACGACCGTGGTTGCCGAGCACCGGGCGGCCGGGTGGGAGGCGGCGCAGCCCGTTCGACTGCGCTGATTGCCGGGACGGCCGGCGCAGACCAGCGGATTCTGGGGATGACCCGGGAGCAGCGTTCGGCAGCCGACGACGCCCTGTTCGTCGGCCTCGACGTGGGGACCTCCGGCTGTCGCGCTGTGGCGATCGACCGGGCCGGCTGCGCGCGTGCCCTCGCGCGCAGCCCGATCGACGCCCCCCTGAGACCGGCCCCGGGGTGGTGCGAGCAGGACCCCGAGGTGTGGTGGCAGGCGGTGCTGGGTACCCTGAGGCGCCTGGGCGCGGAGCTGCCCAAAGGCCGGCCCGCCTGCATCTGCCTCGACGCGACCTCGGCAACCCTCCTGCTCGCCGCGCCCGACGGCGCCCCGGCCGGTCCCGCGCTCCTCTACAGCGACCGGCGGGCTGCCCCGGAGGCGGCCCTGATCGACCGGGCCGCCCCGCCCGACAGCCCGGCGCGCGGCCCGACCTCCAGCCTCGCGAAGCTCCTGCATCTGCAGGGGAGGTTCGTGGCGCACCGCCGTCTCCTCGCGCTGCACCAGGCGGACTGGATCCTCGGACGCCTCACCGGCCGCTACGGGGTCAGCGACTGGAACAACGCACTGAAACTGGGCTATGACGCCGAGCGCCTCGGCTGGCCTGACTGGGTCCGCGACCTGATCCCGGGAGACATCCTGCTGCCCGAGGTCCTCCGGCCGGGGGCCCCGGTCGGCCCGCTGGCCGAGGCGGTCGCGGCCGAGCTGGGCTGGTCGCCTGCCACCCGGGTCCTGGCGGGGACCACGGACAGCACGGCCGCGGTGATGGCGGCGGGCGCTGGTGCGCCAGGCGATGCCGTCACCTGCCTCGGCAGCACCCTGGTCCTGAAGATCGTCGCCGCGCGTCCGGTCACGGCCTCGGCCTACGGGGTCTACAGTCATCGCCTGGGTGAGTCCTGGCTGGTCGGTGGCGCCTCCAACAGCGGCGGCGCGGTCTTGCGCCGGTATTTCAGCGACCAGGAGATCGCGTCACTCAGCCTGGCGATCGACCCTGAGCGCCCGTCGGGGCTCGACTACTATCCCCTGCCCGCCCCAGGCGAGCGCTTCCCCAGGCACGACCCCGACCTCGCACCCCGGCTCGCGCCCCGCCCCGCCGATCCCAGTCGCTTTCTGCATGGCCTGCTGGAGGGGATCACGCGGATCGAGGCCGAGGGCTATGCGCGGCTGGCCGAGCTCGGTGCGCCGCCACCCCGGCGAGTCCTCAGTATCGGCGGCGGCGCGCTGAACCCCACCTGGACACGCCTGCGCGCGCGCATCCTCGGGATCCCGGTCCTGCCCGCCGAGCACCAGGACGCCGCTTACGGCGCCGCCCTGCTGGGACGCGCCCGTTGCGGGGCGCGATGAGTGCAGCGCAAGCCCGGTGACCCTCGCCGGTGCGTGGCCAGCGTCCCCCATCGGGCTGACCGAGCAGGGACGCAACACCGGCGCCGTTCGACCCATCGGGCTGCGGCAAGTCCTCGCTGGTGCGGGCGGGGGTACTGCCGCGATTGAAGGCGGCGAGAGCCGGCGAAGCCCCGGCGGACAGCGTCAACTGGTGGGATGCCATGGCCTTCTGCCATTGGTTGGGTCTGCGCCTGGGCTTCGAGGTCCGGCTGCCGACTGAATTCGAGTGGCAGTGTGCGGCCCTCGGTGCTGACCCTCGACCCGGCGAGCCCAAGCGCTTCTATCCCTGGGGCGCCGGCCGGACTCGCTCCCCCGGCGCTACGCCCTCGCCCGCCTACCCGTCGGGTCCGCTGCGCGGACCAATCCACCCGACGGTATTCATTCCTTCGTGAATTCCTTCTTCAGCCACCCCCCGCGTTTCGAGTAGTCGCTATACCCCCCCGGCAATCGCCAGACCGCGTGGAGGTGATCGGGCATCAGGACGACGGCCTCCATGTGGAAAGGCCATTGCCGGCGGCATTCGAGCGTCACCTCCCGAAGCAGCGAACGGGCGCCTGGGATGGCCAGGATTGGCGCGCGAGACTCTGTGACCAGGGAAAAAAAGAAGGTCCCGCCGTGGACCTCGGCGCGGCGCCAGTTGATCATCGCCAATTGCCTTGAGCCCTTGATCCGCGCGGTGGACGTTACCGCCCTGCCTCGCGGCTTTCCGGTCCGCACAGCGGACCCTGCGTGTCTGCGGAGCCCGCCGGTGGGTGGCAACGCCCAAAAAAACGCGCCTAGACGGCGCTGCCGATGAGGATCCCCGCGAGCCTGCCCTGCTCCATGTACATGCGCCCGCTCAATCGGTTGCCGTCGGGCTTCTTCCAGAGCCACTCCAGCGCCTCCTGAAGCCGGGAGAGCCACAGCTCACCCTCGCGGATGCTCTGGTCGTCCTTGAAGACGCAGAGCCCGACCTTCTCGAGCCGGGGGCGCAGGCTCGCCGCCGCTTCGGGATCGTTGCGGCTGTCACTCAGGAAGATCTGGTCGCGGTCCGTCACGGCGCGTTACGAGGGGTTCCCCGCTGTTGCGATCACCAGGTACGGGCCAAAGGTTACCCTCTGGCGGGTCTCAGCGGTCGCGTCGGTGGGGGATCCGCTGCGCCGAGCCAGCCGGTTTTCAGGACCGGGTCGCCATCCAAGCGCGCGGCGGCCGGTTTCACCGGATCCCCGGCTGGTCTAGTCTTGGGGAACGAGCCCACCGGCACGGCGAGGCGCCCGGCCCGGGCGCGCGAGGATGCGTATGTCGAAGCCCCCGCTGCTAGTTCACCTCATCTTCCATCCGGCATCCGCGGACGCCCGTGAGCTGGCCAGGACGATCCATGGGGCCCTGAACGCGGACCCCGCGGTACCGGGTCTGCGGGTCCCCACGGTCTTCTGCCCGACGGACGGGATCGCCCCGCCGGGGCACTACGACCTCGACGAGGCCGAGCGGAGCCTCGCGGTGGTGCTGGCCGACGCCTGGGTGGTCGATCGGGACAGCGGTCAGGAGCGCACCTGGTCGCGCTTCATCGGCGACATCTGGGATGCCTGCCGGGGGACGCCGCACCGGTTCTTCCCGGTTCAGCTCCACCCGGCTGCCTGGGGCTTCGATGACCGGCTGGGCGGGACCAACTTCGTCCGTGCCTTTGCCGAGGCGGACCAGGCCGCGCGGGATGCCCTGGTGGTGCGGCGCCTGGTGATCGAGCTCTGCCGTGAGCTGCGGGACTGGGACTCGCTGCAGGAGCCGAGCGTGGAGGCGAAGGGGCCGGTGGCGCTGTTCCTCAGCCACACCAAGCTGGACATGGAGGTCGAGCCGAGGGTCACGAGCGCACTGATCGATTATCTCAAGCATGACCAGCCGGTACGCGCCTGGGTGGACGCGGGTGACATCGATGCCGGCTCCCCCTTTGCCGAGGCCATCGAGCGCGGCATCGACGACAGCTCGCTGCTCTGCGTGCTCACTGACAACTACTCGACGCGCGAGTGGTGCCGCAAGGAGATCATCCTGGCCAAGCAGCATCAGCGCCCGGTGGTGGTGGTGGCCGCCTTCAGCCGCCAGGAGGTGCGCAGCTTCCCCTATCTCGGAAACGTGCCGGTCCTGCGCTGGCCCTGCATCCCCCCGGACCAGAGCGAGGCACAGAAGGCGGCGGTCAATCGCGCCTCCGCCGTTGCCGCGGTGGACCTGCTGCTCAAGGAGACCCTGCGTTATCTGCACGCCACGGTGCTGCTCAAAGCGGTCGCGCACCAGGGTGACCTGATCTCCGCCCGGCCGCCGGAGCTGCTTTCCCTGCTCCAGGCCAGGGGCGCCAAGACGGTGCTCTACCCGGACCCGCCACTCGGTGCGGAGGAGCTCGCGCTGCTCAGCGAGACCAGGGTGCCGACCACCACACCGCTTTCCCGGCTCGCCGCCGAGCGGCCGCTCCAGGGCGCGCAGATCGCACTCTCGATGTCGCAAAGCACCGACATCCTGCGGTTCGGATTCGACGAGGTCCATCTGGAGGGCGCGATGGTCGAGCTCTCGCGCTATCTCCTCCTCAAGGGTGCGACCCTCGTCTACGGCGGGCACCTCGGCGACGAAGGCTATACCCAGGTGCTGTTCGAGCTGGTCCGCGCCCACCATTGTCTGGAGGGGGTCGACCGGGTCGAGCGCATCGTCAACACGGTCGGCTGGCCGCTGCCCTACGGTCAGGAGCTGGTTGCCCGGTACAGTCTCGTCGCACGCCTCCAGCACATCCCTCGCCCGGGTGACCTCGACGCCTGTCCCGGCAAGGCAGTCGCCGACGCGGTCGAGGCGAACCCCTTCCCGCCGGATCAGTCGCCGGAGCACCGCTACTGCTGGGCGCGCGGCATGACCCGGATGCGCGAGGCCCAAGCCGCGAAGGACGGCGGGATCGCCGCCCGGATCATCCTGGGCGGCAGATTCGGGCCGCCCGGGGAAGGTCCCGGCTCGGACGAGCGGTGGTATGCGGGCCGCGTCCCGGGCGTCCTTGAAGAGGTCGTCCTGTCGGCGCGGGCGGGTCAGCCGGTCTTCCTGATCGGCGCCTTCGGCGGCGCGGCGACCCTGGCCATCGATCTTCTGGAGGGCAGGGAGAGGTCGGAGGCGACCTGGGACTATCAGCGGCGCGCCCCCAATGCGGAGGCAATGCGGACACTCTACGATCGCTGCGGGCAGGTCTGGTGGGACTACCCGGAGATGGTGCAGCTCCTGCGCGGCACCGGGGCCGCCGCCATCAACCCCCTTCTCAGCGAGGCCGAGAACCGCGAGCTGTTTCACACCCGCAACGTCGCGCGCATGATCGAGCTGATCCTGAAGGGTCTCGGCAACCTCAGCGCCGCCGCAGGCCGCTGAGAGGAGTGGCGATGAAGATCTTTGTCTCCTATGCGTCGGAACAGAAAGAGACCGCGGAGCGGATCTATCTGAAGCTCGTCAACGTGGGTCACGACGTCTTCTTCGATCGCCGTGACCTGCAGCCCGGACATGCCTTTGACGCGAAGATCAAGGACCGGATCGAAGGCGCCGACCTGTGCGTGTTCATCCTGTCGCCGGAGTCGGTCGAGCCTGGGTCCTATGCGCTGACCGAGCTGGATCTCGTCCGGCGCAAGTGGCCCAGTCCCGAGGGGCGCGTGCTGGTGGTTGATCTCGGGAATCTCGAAGGTCGGGACGTTCCCCCGTACCTGCGCTCGAACATCTATCTCTCGCCTGCGGGCGACGCCGCCGCGGAGACGTTTTTCGCGGTCCAGAGAATGGCCGAAAGACTGGCGACATCGACCCCGGCCGAGTCGGGAAGACACATTCGCGCCGCGGGGCAAGGGGTGCGCTGGATGCCATCCGCCGTCTTCGCGGTTGCGGTCGCCGTCGCCGTGGGGATCGGGCTGTGGGCCGTCTACCAGCTCTCGCAAGGGCCCGACCAGGTCATCAACGCCACCGGAGGCGGGGTGGCCGCGGGGGGGGGCATCAGCGTTGGCGGAAACCTCAACATCGAGGGCGCCGAGCGTGCGCCCGAGGCGGCCGAGTAGGCCGTGGGCGGACGGCTGAGCCTCGCCGCCGCCGGTTTGGCAGTGGTTGCGCTCCTGTCATGGGCGCCGCCGGCCTCCGCGGAGACCCGGGTCTCCGCCGTCTGCGGTGTGGCGGCCGGAGGCTCGATCAGGGTGGGCGGGTCCATCTCGATCATCTGCACGCCGCGCGCGCTGCTCGATCTCATCCACGAGCAGCAGGCCTTTCGTGACGCCCAGTCGGAACGCATCAAGCAGATCGCCACGGACCTGAATCTCAGCCGTTGCGAGGCGGAGGAGCTGGTCGCGGCAGTCGCCAGGGAGCCGCCCCCTCCGGGGGAGATCGGCGAATGGCTCGCGCGGCTGGCCCGCGAGCGCCGGAGCCGGCCGGCGCCCGATCAGGATCGGGTGCGTGAAGACGGGATCGCGGAGCAGGGTTCCATCGATGTCGAGCGCCATCTCGCCGTCGGTATCCCGCCAGAGGACCTGGAGGAGCTCATGCAGCAGGTACGGCGCGTGGATGAACGATACCTCGCACGGCTGGAGGGATTGGCGAGCGACCTGCGCTTCAGCCGCTGCGCCACCGCGAACTTTCTCGCGATCCTGGGCCAGAAGGAGGTCCCCCCGGAGCAGTTGTCCGACAAGCTCACCGAGATTGCCAACGGACACCTGAAGCTTGTCGAGCGGCTGCGGGCGCTGACGACGCGCGATCCGAAGATTGCGGAATTGCGCGCTCGGGCGACTGCCGCCATCGCGGGTGGCGACTACGAGACCGCAGACCGGCTGTTGCGGGACGCAGACGCAATCGTTTCGCGGAGTGCCCCCGCGGTGTCCCCGGTGATGCGCGACAAGGCCCAGATTGTTGCCGCTCGCGCCGAGCTGGAGCGGGCCCAGCTCCGCTACATGCCGGCTGCCGAGCTGTTCGAAGAGGCGGCCAGCCATTTCGAAACAGCCGGCAACGCACCGGACCAGGCACGCTATCTCGACCTCGCCGGAGGCGCTTACCAGGACGCCGGACTCTATACCAGGGCCCAGACGCTGTACGAGGAAGCGCTCCAATGTAGCGAGAATCACCAGGACGAGGTCCCGGAGGAGGCGGTCATCACGATCCTGAACAACATCGGGGGCCTGTATTTCGCCCAATCCGATTATACCAACGCGATCGACCGCTTCAGCCAGGCGCTGCAAGCCACGCGATGCGGCGAGGGGTTGGACGCCGGCGTGCAGGTCGCGCTGGAAGCGGCGAGTCACGGCGGTCTGGCCGATGCCAAGGTCACCATCAACGACTTCGACTCGGCCGAGGACCATTACGCCCAGGCCTTGTCCCTGACGGAGCTGGTGCACGGCGGGGATCATCCGACCCTGGTGCCCATCCTCACGAACTGGGCCTGGCTGGAGACCATTCGCGGCGAATACGGGCGCGCCGAGTCCCTGTATCTCCGCGCGGTCGCGATCAATGACACCCGAGACCCGGCCGGGCCTCTCGAGGCGGCCGCGACCCAGAACAACCTGGCCGGTCTCTATTACAGCCTGCGCAGGTACGACGAGGCAGAGTCCCTCTGGACGCGCGTGAAGGGCGTCTATGAAGCGCAGCTCGGCGAGGATCATCACGCCACGCTCGTTGTCAGTCAGAATATTGCCAAGGCACTGATGAAAAGAGGCAAACTTTCCGAGGCCGAGCGTCTCTACGATCATGCCCTCGCCGTCTGGGAGACGAATGCGCGAAAGAAGAGGCAGGTGGAGAAGACGCACCTCGTGATCGCCTCGCTCCATGCCGGCCTCGCCGATCTTTACGTGAGACAGCACCGCCTCGACGAGGCCAAGAAGAAATATGACAAGGCGATCTCACTCGCGGAATCGCAGCTGGGTGACGATGAGATCGTCGAGCAGAGCCTCGTGATTGCCGGCTACGAGAACGATCGGGCGGTGGTCTACGAGAGGCTGGGCGATCTCGAAGCCGCCAGGGACGATCTGCAGCACGCGCTCGGGACGATGGCTTCCAAGCTGGGTGAAGACCACCCCGACTCCGGAACCGCCGCCAGCAATCTCGCCCGTGTATTGATGCGTCTGGGGCGTCTCGACGATGCCGTCCCGCTCTACCGCACCGCCATCACCGTCGCCGAACGGTCGCAGCGACCGCCGCTGGTCGCATCACGCAGCCGCAATCTGGCGAAGGTCTACCAGGGATTGGGAAACCTGGCTGAAGCGCGGCGGCAGCTTGAGAAGACGAGGCGGATCTACCAGGAGCTTGGCCCGGAGTATGCCGAGCGACTCGAGGCGGTGGAGGGGGAGCTCGCGGCGCTGGACGGGGAGGCAGGACGCTGAAGCGAGCAGCCGACAAGGTCTGCTGCGCCTTGTCCCGCGGGGTCCTGGTTCTGTTGCTCACCGGCTGCGGCGCGGCGCACCAGGCCTTCGAGCGCGCTGCGTCGCAAGCCGGCCTGGAGCGGGCCGAGGTGCAGGGACGCGGCTATCGACACGCCCTCTATTCCAGGCCGCGCCAGCCGATGGTCCATGGTCCAATCCACGTCTATCTGACCGGGGACGGCAGGCCTTACGCCCATCCAGGGGTGGCGTCCGCCGACCCGACGCCGCGGCAGTCCGTGGTCCTGCGGCTGCTGGCTCTGGATCCCGCCCAGGTGTTCGTTCTCGGCCGCCCCTGCTATCACGGCTACGCGGATGCGCCGCCCTGCTCGCAGAACCTGTGGACCCATGCCCGGTACGGCGAAGCGGTCGTCGCCAGCATGGCCGAGGCGCTGACCCAGGCCGTCCCCCTGGACCACGGGCTGGTGCTGATCGGCTTCAGCGGCGGTGGAGCCCTGTCGATGCTCCTCGCCGCGCGCGTCCCGGAGGTGGTGGCGGTGGTCACGCTGGCCGGTAACCTGGACATCGACGCCTGGGCGGACGTGCATGGCTATACACGCCTTAGGCGGTCGTTGAACCCTGTCCGGGAATGGCCGCTGTCCGAAGGAGCCGTGCAATTGCATTATGCCGGCGCGCAAGACAGGCAAGTGCCTCCCGCCCTGTCGCGCGAAGCTGTGAGGCACACCGGCGGCGAGCTCGCCCTGTTGCCGGAAACCAGGCATCAAACGGGCTGGGAGCGCCATTGGGCGGGCATCCTGGCGGAGCTCGACCGCCGGCTCGACCGGCGGCCGTGAGCTTGGCGGCCGCAGCGGTCAGAAGGTCTGGCTGAGGCCGATGCTGAAGAAACTCTCGTCGCGCCAGTCGTGATCGAGGGTGCCTGTATAGGCGGCGTATAGGGTCGTTCCCTGATTGAGCTGGGCGGTCAAGGAGGCGTCGATACGGAAATAGTCCGGATCCGCTTCGTTGGTCTGGAAGCGGATGAATTTGTCGTCGATCTTATTGACGAGATTGGGGTCGAGGTCGATCAGCTCGGCATTGATGGTGCGCGTGTCGCTTTCGAGCTCGTGTACATAGCTCAGTGAGGCGGAGGGCAATAGGCGGCCGTTGGGAATCGGCACTTCATGGAGAAGCGTTGCCGTCAGAGCGCCGTCGAGCGTGGAATACTTGTCGTCGTCATAGCGGAGATTCGCCGATTCGCCGTCGCGTGACTGGGGCAAAGCGCCCGTCTCCGAATAACCGTCGATCTCATTCCGCTGCCACGAAAGCCAACCGCTCAGCGTGAGCAGCGTCTGCTCCTGCAGCGGCCAACTGTAACCGGCGCCTCCGTAGAGTCCGTAATTCAACCCATCCGTGCTGCCGCGCGCCGTGTTCAGCCGCCCGGTTTGAACCTCCGTGGCAGGATCGAAGATGGGAAAAGTCCGCTCCGTCTCGATGTCCATGCCGGCGTAGCGAGCCACGCCGGTCAAGAACAAGCGCCTGTCGGCCAAGGGATAATAGGTGCCGTAGAGCTGCACCCCAAGCTCTTCGGTATCCCTGCTGCCGGCATTGTCCTGAAAGTCGGCGTTCTCCTCGGAGTAGTCGATGGCCGCTCCGGCGAAGTACTGAGTTCCGCGCAGCGTCACACCGAGAACGCCGCCCCAGGTGTCGCTGGTGAAACCCGTGACGCCCTGCACGTTACCCGACAGTCCGCCAGTTGGACCCGTCAGGTTCTCGCCGTCGTAGTCCTTGTTCCCGTAAAGCAGCGAGACAGAAACGTCGAAGGGGGGACCGTCACCCGATCCGCCTCCGGTCTCCGATGCCTCGTCCTCGAGCAGCTCCTCGGTCACGGCCAGTGCGATGGTGCGTCGCAGCCCGGTGTCCGAGGTGGACCCGACCAGACCCACCGCGACCGGACCGGCAGGCCGGCAGACGAGCCCCAGCTCGGGGTCTTGCGTACACGCCGCCCGCACCCCGAGTGGCCAAGCAACGGCCGCCGCCAGCCCTATCGACCAAAACGCCCTGGGAATTAGTGCCACATTAGAATCCTCCGAACGATGAGGCGATTTGCGTCCCAGCAGACGCTATCCAGAGCGATGCGCCATCGCGATGGTCTCTCCTGCCGCACGCGAGAGGCCAGCCGCGTATTCCATTACCGGCAGCGAATTTCAAGAAGCTCATCTATTGAACACCGGCGTTTTGCCAGTGTAGGCGCAGATTCGGTTGTGTCAACCTAAGGAAATGCTGATATTGCAGCGCTTCCCGAATTGGAAGGCTACTGTCAACTATTCCCCCGATTCCTCGATATCCATTCGGGCGGGCGCGCCGGATCCGACTCCTTAAAGCCCGGCGGTGACCAGCCACGTCTCACTGAAGGGTTGAAACTGCTCCGGCGCCAATCGCCCGGGCGCCGCACGTCACCACGCTTCACTGGGTAAGATTGCCCGGTGATGATTGCTCTCGCTGTCTCCGCTGCCCCGCTCATCCGCCGTCTTGCCAGGCTCGCAGCGCATCGCCGATGCGCGCGAGGGACGCGGCCTGCGGGTGGAAGCGCCTCTTCTTGTGGGTTGCGCCCTCGCTGAGGACCTGAAGCAGCTCGACGAAGTCCAGGATCGACGACAGCTGCCGGTGGCTCACGCCGCGTGCGAGGATGCCGCGCAGCTGCGCGACGAGCTCCTCGGCGCGCTCCTCCAACAGCGCCCCCTCCTCGACCAGCCGGAGCATGTGCACCTCCAGCTTGATGGCATCCGCGGACGCGCTCGGGTACTCGAGCTCGTACTGCAGCGCACGCCGCTCCAGCTCCGTGCACCACTCATCGAACGTCGGGCAAACGTCACCGCGCCGCAGTGTGCTGTAGGCGGTCAGCATGAGCTTGCCGGTCAGCCACAGCAGCCGCCCGTAGGGATCCAGCGGATCGCCGCAGCCGCGGCTGAGCTGCTCCGCTGCCCGCTCGAACACCGACACCAGCTGCTCCAGCTCGGCCTCTCGCTCAGCGGCCGGCAGGGTCTGCACCCGTCGCCAATGGATGCCCGTGAGGGAGCGATAACGCTCGACCGTGAGGCGGCCCTCGGGGTCGCGCTCCAGGTCGCTCAGCGATTTCAGCGCCACCTCGAAGAGCCGCTGCGCCGCCTGCTTCGCCCGGTCCTCGCCGCTGAAGTGGAGGGCTTTGGCGCACCGTGCCTGGTAGCGGGCGCGCCGCTCGATTGCGAACCAGGTGGCGCGGGCGTCCACCGCTCGGATCGCGCGGTCGAGATTCCTCACCGCATCCTCAAACCGGCCCAGCTCGCCCTGTGCGAGGCCGAGGGCCTCGGCCACGTCGCCGCGCTCGCGCCAGTCGTCGCCGCTCTTGTCGGCGACACGCTCCAATGTCTGCTCGATGCGCTGCAGGCGCTCCCGGAGCTGTGCGATGCGCGCGGGGCTCGCCGTCTGGGCATCGGCCAGCAGGTTGTCGAGGTCCGCGACCACCTCGGCCGGGCAGACATAGACGATCGCTGCGGGGCCTTGGCCGCGCCGACCGCCGCCGCCCAGACTGAAGTCGGGGTCGCCGTAACACTGATAGGCGCCCCAGGTGTTGAAGGCGCGGTGCTCCTGCCAGGTCTGCTCGCGGGCCAGACGCACCGCGTCCCCGAACCGCCGCCCGGCCGCCATCTGGCGGTAGAAGGCGTCGGCAAAGGTCAACGCGGCGCGGTCGTTGACGGCCCATCCGGCGGCGATCACTGCGCGCACCCCCATCTCGATGAACTGAGCGGCCAGATTGGCGGCGAGCCGATGGGGCTGATCCCGGTCGGAATCCTTCCGGGTGCCGTCTAGGCTGCCGAGGTGACAGCAATTGAGGAACACCAGCTCGGGGACACGGCGCATCTTTTCCACGTCGCCCGGGGTCAAGACCATGCCCTCGCCGATGATCATGCCGCTGACCAGATCAGGCTCCTGCACCGTTCCCGCCAGCGGCTGCCCGCAGGCGTCGCACCGGCGCTGGGCGCGGCTCTCGAGCAGGTGGTGGTGCACGCCATGCCCCGCGAGATGGAGGATCTGGTAGGCATCGGCATGCAGCGCGACCATGACCTCCTCGTCACGCGGCTCGATCAGCTGGGTGACCCGGTAGCCGGACTGCACCAGCTGGCCGGCCACGCGCCTGGCCTCGTCGCGTGCCCCGGGCAGGGGTACGAAGTCCGAACGGGGATCACCGATGACCAGGGCCGAGCGGCCCAGCGACATGATCGGCTCGGCCCGGTAGCTTGGCGTCTTGAGCTGGCGCAACATCCCGAACTCCACCGCTCCGGGCTTGCGGCCGTCGCTGCGCTCGGAGCGCGTCGTGGCACGCTGGCCCGGAAGCGGCTGGGACCAGCGGTCCTCCAGCATCTCCCACGGGAAACGAGCCGCCTCCTTGTCGAGCACCAGCACCAGGTTGCTGCGCAGCACGCTGCCGTCCTTGAGTCGGTTCGGCAGCAGCATCTCGAAGAGCGTGCGGTTCACGTCCGGGTCGTAGGCGGTGGCGGCGGAGGCACGGGCCACGAAACGGTCGACCAGCTCGGCCTGGGTCGGCACCAGGGTCTCCTCGGCCCGGGCGCGCTGGGTCAGCAGGGTAAAGCGCAGCGCGCCGCGCTCGTCGCCGAGCACCTGCAACCGATGCCACCACTCCTGGTCCTGCCCGGAGGCGCGCACTCCCCGATTGCCACCGGTGCCCTGGCGCACCAGCTCCGTCACCTCGAAGCCTCCTGCCAGCTCGGGGTCCTGATCGATCTGAGCGAACGCACGAGCGGCACTGATGGCGCGGTCCTCCCACAGCTCGACCAGCTCAAGGGTCGCGATATGCACGCTGTCCGCCTGGCCGGCCTGATCCAGGGTGGAGTTTGCCTCAAAAACGCCGCGCAGGATCGCCAGCACCGAATCCTGGACACTGATCCCGCCGGCACCGGTGCCGATGAGGAGGCTCGAGATAGCGATCCGATGCGGTCCGCCCGCAGGATCCCCGCCCTCGACGATCTGGCGCGCCAGCTCCAACAAGGCGCGCGCGAACGTGGCCGAGAGCAGACTGGGGGTCAGACCGCCGACCTCGCCGAGGCCGACGACCAGCGCCCCGGGCGGCTTTCCCGACGGTGACGGATGGTCGAACAGGGCGTGGCTGCCGGCCGGCCCCGGGTAGAGGCCCAGCGCCTGGCGGGCGCTGAGCCGACCACCCAGCACGCGGTCCAGATAGGCCTCGGCGCCGATGATGGTATCGCCTTCGTAGTGACCGACCGCGACCCGGTGCTCGGCGAAGGCGAGGCTGCCGTGGGTGACCGAAACGCGCACGGCGCGCCGCGCGGGCGCCCGCGAGGGCGCCCGGCCGATACCCAGCGCGGTGCGCACCAGCATGGCTTCGTCCGGATAGTAGGCGGGCTCCCGGTCCACCAGCTCCCGGCGGACATCGGTGCCGCGGGAGACCGGCTCCTCACGCTGGAGTGTCTTGGCCTCGGTGCGACCCTGCTCGAGCAGGTCCTCGATGGCGGGAAACAGGGTCCGCTCGTTGACCAGGTCGCCGTGGCCGATGCCCGGCGCGTACCAGGTCGGCACGCCGGGCAGCAGGCCGTCGTCCCACAGCACGCTGCTGTCGCCGCGCTGAGAGACGAAGAAGCGCAGTCGTCTTCTGTCGGGCAGCATCCAGCGTCGATCGACCGTCTCCTCGACGTCACTGGGGGTCGCCGGCGCCTGGCCGGCGACATAGACCATGCCCTGCGGGTCGACCGCCCGGTCCCGCAGCCATGCGCGCGCCGTGCGCGCCTGCTCCAGCCAGCTCGGGGCCGATGCCTCTGGGCGGCCCTGGCCCGGCAGTCCCCATCGCTCCTCGTCGTGTGCACGCAGCCTGTGCCAGATCCCCGCCGAGAAAAAGTCGCGCGGATCGTCGGGCAACAGCTCCAGCACGCCCGGAAAATCGCGAATGATCTCGAGCAGCTCCGCGCGGTCGTTGGTGACGTCGAGCAGCGCGAGCTGCTTGAGCGTCGCCGCCTGCGAGACCAGCAGCCGGACGATCTCCCAGGAGCCCCGGTTCGGGGTCCCGAGCATGACCAGGCGCCCGCCCAGTGCCAGGATCCGCTGCCACAGCTCCGGTCGCTCCGCGATCATGGCGCGGGCAACGAGACCGCCCATCGAGTGAGCCAGGATGCGCACCGGCTGATTGCCGGCCTCGGCCCGCTCCAGCGCGCGATCGACCTCCTCCGCCAGCAGGGCGGCCGCCTCGCGCACCGAGCGCCGCCAGTCGAACGGAAATGGCAGGACGTCGTGTGAGCGGTCCAGAAAGTCGAGCAGATCCCCGTAGGCAAGGCCGAGCAGGCCCGTGGGCTTGATCGCAAGCGGCTGATCCATGCGCAGTCGCTCCAGCTGCCCCAGAGCGATCCGTCCGAGGGACAGCCAGACCTCCTCCGAGAGGTCGCGCACGGCGAGCGAGCTGCCCATCACACCGGGAAGCACGAACAGCACGGGCCGCCGTCCGGAGACGCCACGCGCGCTGCGTGCAGGCGCGATCACAGGTGCTTCCGCCAAAGGCTGGTAAAGCCTGCCCGGCAGCGTCCCGCGTAATCCGAGCAGCAGCGCATCCACGGTGATCGGCTGCGCCGCGGCGCCCCCGCCTTCGTCTGCTTGAGCGGGGATGCCGAAGTAGTTGAAGTGATTGACGTCGGCGCCCTGGTCGAAGCAGTACCAGCCGCGTGTCCGTCGTACCCCTCCGTACATCGAGCCGGTGTTGACCACCAGGTCGTGATCGCCGGCGAAGAACAGATCGGGCAACAGCAGCTTGAGGCGGCTCCAGGGGCCTGCTTCCTCGATATCACCCGAGATCACCGCCAGCTCCGACTCGTCCCAGATCCTGAGGTCCGGACGGTTGAGCAGGGCCACCAGGGGGGATCCCGGCATCATCGCCGCCAGACCCGGCAGGGACTCGGCATCCTTGGGTTTCTTGACCACGGCCAGGATGAGCTCGATCACCGCCTCGCCGACGGCGTTGCTCAGAATCGGCAGCTTGGAGATCAGGTGAGAGACCACCGACAGCCAACGGTCGAGCCGTCCCGAGGCGAGCGTGGTCCCGCGGGAGGGGCTGGCGACCCTGACGAACCGCTCGACCCGCGGGCGCTTCCTGCGCAGCTCCTCGAGCAGCTGCGGCAGGTCCCGCTGGTCGTCGGCCGGGAAGCGCGCCAAGTCCTTCGGCGAGAGCAGGCTCGTCTCCGAGATCAAGGGTGCCAGACACAGCAGATCGCCGACCAGCCCGCCTCGAGAATGGCTGACCAGGTGCAGCCGTGCATCGGCCGGCAGGCGCTTGGCCAATGCCAAGGCGTTGGCGATGGGACTCTCGGTCAGGGTGCGATGCTCGAACCCATAGATGCGGCCGGGGTAGCCGGCCTGCAGCGCGGCCGCGGGTCCAGGTGCCTTGATCAGCTCACCGAAGCTGCCGAGAGTTGAGGAAAAGGTGCCATGCAGGAGGATCAGCAGCGGGGCATCGTCTGAGCCCGGGGGCAGCGGCCCCTCGACGGGCCGCCACGCCTCCGGCACCCAGGGCCTCGGGACCCCGGGGTCGAGCTGCAGAACCAGGTTGCCGCCCTCTGGCTCGACCGCCTTGGCGGTGGCTGAGACCAGTCCCTCGACGGGGTCGAAGCCGAAGATCTTCAGGCCCTTCAGAACCCAGCCGGCGACGCCCCGCTGCGAATCGCCGCCGCCGAGCCGCGGCCGCAGCGTCAGCCCGCCGTCGCGCGCCTCCTCGCCGAGCTCACGCCGCAGGTCGTCGCCGCGGATCCAGAGCGTGAAGCCGTCGTCCAGCTCAACGGCGACCACATCAGCGGGGTCGACCTTGACCTTGATCTCGGATCCTTCGTCGCGCGTCTCCGAGAGCCGTATCGAGGTCACCCGAGCGGTGACATCGAGTGGCGAGAAGGTCCGGTACCCAGTCTCCCCGGTCTTCCCGGGCAGGACGTACTCCGGCGTCTTGTTCTCTTCCGACATGACTCTCCCCCCTCCGCTCGGGTGGGCCATGACACACCGATGGCCCGACCAACTGCCCAGGGGCGGCCGCCTGTCCCTTGGCGTCCGTGCGTCAGGTGGCGCGCGTCGGATCGACTGGCCCGCTGCCACCGCGGCTGCATCCGGCCTGGGTCCCGGGACCGAGCCGCGTTCGAACGCGCCAGGGGCAGACGTGCCCGCCCTCGCCTCCCTGCTCAGCGCGAAATCGATGCAACTCCGCAGGCACTACTATAGTCGCAGCCGCGGGAGATGGGATTGGGAACCCGTCTCGCCGACGGTGTTGTATCGGGTGCGAGGCCGCGGGGCGGTTGATTCTCGCGCCTGTCCCCGTCGTCGCTCGCCGAGCATCTATGCTTTAGCCATGTGATGGTCAAAGCAGAGAGGAGCGACGATCATGAGCGGATCGAAGCGTCATCATCTCCGGGCGTTGCTGCTGGCGGGTCTCGTCTGGATCGTGCCGGCCACACCGGCAATGCCGGAGGAGGCCAGCCCCTGCCAGGGCTCCATCGACCAGCTGCTGCGTACCTATGAGCAAGACGCGGATTTCCGGGCGCTGACGGATCGGGCCCTGGCCAACGTTCAGCCGCTTCCCGGTGACTACGGACCCAATGTGTGGCGCGGCAAGGATATCCGTTATCTGGCGGATTTCCTCGCGCGCTGGTGCACCTTCCTCCCCTCCATCGACGGCTCCCGCGACGACGGGTTGAGGTACATCAAGGAGTTTGCGGGCTTCTACTACAGGAACGAGTACGGAGTGGCCTTCGTACAGCGGAGTCCCGGACGGGAGATCACCGAGCGCTTCGCCCGCGAACGCGGCGCCTTCATGGACAGCGAGGGCTCGACATCGAGGATCGCGGACTGGTTGGCGGAGCCGCGGATTGAACGCGACGATTATCACCTGCCGGATCCGTCAGGGCCCGACGGGGGGTTCACCTCCTTCAACGCCTTTTTCTCCCGTTCCCTGAAGGATCAGGCGACGAGCCGCCCGCAGACGATGCCGGATCGGGACTATGTCATCACCGCGCCGACCGATTGCATCATGAATGCAGTCCCTCACCGCATCACGGACCTGCAGTCCGACATCCCGACCAAGTTCAACTCAGCCCTGAATATCGTCGAGATGCTCGACGGCTCGAAATACGCAGAAGGCTTTGTCGGCGGCACCGCCCTCTCCTGCGTGCTGATGCCCGGCACCTACCACCGTTATCATGCCCCCGTGAGCGGTCAGGTGGTGGAGGCGAAGATCATCGAGGCCCCCTCGTTCGGCTACGACGACTTCCCCGCCTGGGTCCCGGCCAGCGGCAATGTCGGGTACGTCGGCACCGAGTTCGGCCAGTTCGAGCACTTCCAGCGCGGTTACTTCGTCGTGGATACCGGACAATACGGGCACGTTGCCCTGGTGCCGATCGGGCTGAACACCATCAGCTCCGTCGTGTTTCACGATCGGTTCAGTGAGCTCGACACGCCCGTGCCCGTGCAGCGCGGTGACGAGCTCGGCCACTTCCTCTATGGTGGGTCGCTCTTTCTCATGATCTTCGAGCCCGGCCGTTACAGCTCCGGCGCCATCCAGGTGAGGCTCGGAAACCAGATCGGCATCTTCGACACGCCGGGGGAATGAAGCCGGTCTGCACCGTCAACCGCAGCAGGGTTGGTTGGTGACGGGGCCCCTGGAGCCCGCTCGCGTTCCATCCAAGCCTTGTCGGGGGCGAAGAGTCACATTTGCTCGCAGCCCAGCGTCGGTTGCGCCGGGGAAGGCGGCGCAAGGATCGGCCCGCCGTTTCCAGATCGGGTAGCGCAGGGCGCCCGGAAAGAAAAGGCCGGGCAACCACTTGGTCTGCCCGGCGAGAGGAGGGAAGGAGGGAGCGTCAGTCAGCCGCGCATGTCGCTATTTCCACAGAAAGCTCATACCGACGGTGACGATGTGGTTTCCGTCAGAGGTGTCCGAGGCGTCTTTTAACGACAGATCGTCGAAATACCACTCATACCGGTAGCGGGCGACCAGTGCCGTGTTGTCGCTCAGAAAATACTTGAAACCGAGGGCGGGGCCGGCTGTCCCGGTCGCGTTGTCCTCGTTGTAGGCCGCACCCACGAAGGCGCCGATGAAGGGGCGGAAATTCGGATTGGCGGTCTCGAAGTTGTAGTTCACGAACGGGATGGTGCTCGCGGTCCAGGTGTCCGAGCCTTCGTCCACGAAGCTGTAGTTCAGGGTCTGGCGGAGGCCGAAATTGAACCGGGGGGCGAAATAGTAGCCGACCGAGACATCGGCATTCACCGTGCCGATGTTGCTGCCGGAGGTATGTGAAAAGCCGCCGGTGAACTCGACCTCTTTGTCGCCCTGATCCTGAAAGGCAGCGGCGCCGGTCGACACGGCGAGGGCCGCGGCAAAGCTCGCAGCGGCAAACAGTGGACTGCGGGTGGAGGACGTCATCTTGTTACTCCAGGCGATGGTTGCGCTTCGAAATGCCCCTGTGTGATGGGCACTCCCGTTTATGTGGCGCGCCAGCAACATGTGGCGCTCACTGTTGCGTGAATGATAGCAGGTGTGTGCAAGAAGGCAACAGCGATTTCATGTGGTTTTTTGGCCTAAATGCTCAGCCCCCGGGTGTCGGAACCTGCGGCTTGCTCGACCGCTTCGAGCGCGCTGCGTGCACTCAGTCTCGGCACTGACCGCGTCGGGCTCGGTTGACTGGCTTCGGCATCGGGCGGGGGGTCAGGGCCGGGATCGGCGGTGAAGGCTGTGCCTGCGTTCGACTAGCGCATGCGATCGATGAACGCCTTGCCCTGCTGGATCATCGCGGCCTTGACGGCCTTGGCGAGGACCGGCCGGGGGAGCGGCTCGCCATCGATGGTCATGGTCTCGGGTGAGGTCGCATAGGCGGACAAGGGGTCGCTGAGCATCAACGCGGTGTCGTCCACCGCATTGTACCGATAGTGACAGACGGCCTGTCGCGGGTGTTCGTTGCCGTCAGCCTCAAACCCCAGGACGACCGAGAGGCCGGAATAGCGCCGCGGATTGGTCTTGACCTGGTTCCAACGCACGGTCCCCGGATCGTCGACCTGGGTCATGACCAGCTGTTTGCAGAAGCTGATGCGCACATCCTCGCGCGCGCCAGAGCAGCCCGCCGCCAGAACGGTCCCGAGCAGGACGCAGCTGAGGGTGCGGATCGATGACTTGGTCGTTTCCATCATGGCTTGGCCTCACTCTCCGGTCCCGGCCATTGGAACCGAAGAGGCGCGGCGGGCGCAAATCTGGCGACGTCTGCGTGGGCACGAGCATCCGTTGCGGGCTGGCGGAGCCACGCGAGTGTTGCGCCGCAACATCCGTGGGCGTTTGAAAGCGCCGCCCTCCGCGGCGTGATCCTGCCCGGAGCGAGCATGACCGATGGGTTTCGCCTCATGAATCCGACGCGGCTCTCGGCAGCTGCACCCGGGCCGACAGGCCGCCCGTGTCCACGGCCTCGAAGAGGAGCGTGCCGCCGCAGGCATCGACGACGTCCCGCGTGATCGCGAGCCCGAGGCCGCTGCCGTCTCGGCGTTCGTCCAGGCGCAGGCCGCGCTCGCCGAGACGGGACAGCTGCTCCGGCGGAACACCCGGGCCGTCGTCTGCGATCTGGATCTCGACCCGGTCGCCCAGCCTCACCCGGACATGCACCTCTGACTGCGCCCATTTGGCGGCGTTCTCCAAGAGGTTGCCGAGCAGCTCCATCAGATCATCCGCGACGAGCGCGGCACGGGCCTGCGGCGGCGCGACCACCCGCCAGTCGAGCCGCGCGCCCTCCGGGGTCCGCTGGAGCGTCCGCAGCAGACGACGGATGGCATCGACCACGTCGGCATGGGCTTGACGGACATGGGCCCCGGAGCGCACCCGGGCGCGCACCAGCTCACGCTCGACGCGCCGACGCATGCTTGTCGCCAGCAGCTCCAGATCCTCGGCCAGGGCTGCGTTGCCCCGCTCACGCAGACGCTGGGCATCGGCGACCAGCGCACCGAGCGGGGTCTTGAGGCCGTGGGCGAGGTCCGCGGTCCAGGCCCGGGCGCGGTCGACCGCCTGCTCGCGCTCCATCAGCAGGGCATTGACCTCGCCGACCAGTGGCATGACCTCGTCGGGATAGGCCTCGCCGAGTCTCCTGGCCCGGCCGGAACGGATCGCGCCGAGACCGCGCCGAACCGCGTCGAGCGGCGCCAGCCCGGTCTGGACCTGGACGAAGGTCGCCGCAGCCAGGACCAGTGCGATCAAGAGGAGGTAGGGCAGCATGTCCGCTGCGAAGGCATCGCGCGCGGACGCGAGCTCGGCCCGATCGACCCCGACCATGAGGCGCAGGGACAGGGTCTTCCCACCCGGCTTCAAGAGGATGCGCCGCTCACGCACCAGGAGCCGCTGCGAGGCAGGCCCCGTGGCCTCATGGGCATGGACGGTCCCGGGCTCCAGGTCATCTGCGGTGAGCTCCACCAGCTGGTCCCAGAGCGAGCGCGAGCGCAGCAGCCCAGGGTGCCCGACGCCGTCGATCTGCCAATAGAGTCCGCTCAGGGGTTGGCCGAAGCGCGGGTCGGCCGGCTCGCGGGTCAGCGCGACATCGCCCTGGGGCGTCACCGTCACCGCGGCCGCGAGCTGGTTGAGCTGTACGCGCAGCTCCTCTCCGATGCGCCGCTCGACATGTCGCTCGAAGAGCGTGACCAAGCCGAGCCCGGCGACGACGAGGGCCAGTGTGATCGAGAGGGCGGCACCGATCCAAAGGCGTGCGCGCAGGGAGCGACCGGTCACCTTGAAGCGCGTCCGGCGTGAT
>Ga0316578_10000061_pt1 | contig 23517 bp, 22 predicted proteins | sample J0NA_2_FD_203076 | JGI IMG/M metagenome (GOLD analysis project Ga0316578, IMG submission 203076) | Rhizosphere microbial communities from salt marsh grasses in Alabama, United States - J0-2_160517rDrC | ecosystem: Host-associated > Plants > Roots > Rhizosphere | place: USA: Alabama | collected... | reverse complement strand
CGGCGCTCGATCTCGGCAATTCCGGTACCTCGATGCGGTTGCTCGCGGGTCTGCTGGCCGGGCAGCGCTTTCCCTCCGTTCTGACGGGCGACCTGTCCCTGTCGCGGCGGCCCATGCGCCGCGTCACCGAGCCGCTGGCAGCGATGGGCGCGCGCATCGACACCACGCAGGCCGGCACCGCACCGCTCGGCATCCATCCGGTGTCGGCGCTGCACGGTATCGAGTACGAGATGCCGGTGGCCAGCGCCCAGGTCAAATCCAGCTTGCTGCTGGCCGGACTCTACGCGGACGGCGAGACCTGCGTCACCGAGCCGGCGCCCAGCCGCGACCACACCGAGCGCATGTTGACCGCCTTCGGCTGGCCGGTGCGGCGCGACGGCAGCCGGGTCTGCGTGCGCGGCGGCGGCCGGCTCACGGCGGGGCCCATCGCGGTGCCGGCGGACGTCTCGTCGGCGGCCTTTTTTCTGGTAGGCGCCAGCATCGCGCCGGGCTCCGACGCGGTGCTGGAGCGGGTGGGCATGAATCCGACCCGCATCGGTGTGCTGAACATCCTGCGGGCGATGGGGGCGGACATTCGCGTCGAGCACGAGCGTGAGCTCGGCGGCGAGCCGGTGGCCGACCTGCGGGTGAGGGCGGCCGTGCTGCGCGGCATCCGCATCCCCGAGGACCAGGTGCCGCTTGCCATCGACGAGTTTCCGGCCCTGTTCGTCGCTGCGGCCTGTGCCGACGGCGAGACGCTGCTCACCGGCGCCGCCGAACTGCGGGTCAAGGAGAGTGACCGCATCCAGGTCATGGCCGATGGGCTCGCGGCCCTCGGCGTCGAGGTGGAGCCCCGCGACGACGGCATCCGCATCGCCGGGCGCGGCGCCGCCGGCATGCTCGGCGGCGGGCGCATCGACAGCCACGGGGATCACCGCGTCGCGATGGCCTTCGCCATGGCGGCGCTGCGGGCCACCGCGCCCATCGTCATCGACGACTGCCTGAACGTGACCACGTCCTTCCCCGGCTTCGCGGCCCTGGCCGCCGGGGCCGGGCTCGGCATCACGGAAGCGGGTCGATGAGCGGGGCGGAGGCCGTGGTGCCGGTGATCACCATCGACGGGCCGTCCGGCACCGGCAAGGGCACCATTGCCGCGCTGCTGGCCGAGCGCCTGGGCTGGCATCTGCTCGACAGCGGCGCGCTGTACCGCACCCTGGGCCTGGCCGCGCGCCGCGCCGGCGTCGATGTGGACGACGGCCCGGGGCTGGGCGCGCTGGCCGGCCGTATCCGGGTGGATTTCGACGACGAGCGGGTGCTGCTGGACGGCGATGACGTGTCGGACGCGATCCGCACCGCGGCGGCCGGGGGCGATGCCTCGCGGGTGGCCGTGCACGGCGAGGTGCGCGCGGCGCTGCTGGACTGGCAGCGGGCTGCGGCGCGGCTGCCGGGCCTGGTGGCGGACGGTCGCGACATGGGCTCGCAGGTGTTTCCGGACGCCGCCGTGAAGATCTTTCTCGATGCGAGCCCCGAGGAGCGCGCCAACCGGCGCTATAAGCAGTTGAAGGACAAAGGCTTGGATGCTAACCTGCGCGATCTTGTCAGAGAGCTCCGGGAACGCGACGAGCGCGACCGCGCCCGTGCGCACAGTCCGTTGACCATTCCGGCCGATGCCACCGTCGTCGATTCGACCCATAAGTCCATCGACGAGGTGCTCGACATTGCGCTGGACCTGGTCCGACGCGGTCTGCCCGGGGCCTGCTGACGAGAGCCATGCCGCCGATGCAAGCCATCGGCGGCGCTGTGGCCGGCGCCGGGGGCGTCGGTCTTGTTTACAACCTCAACCCTCGTTTCAGTGAGGCGCCGTTCCTGGACCGGCCGGCCCGCGCGGAGCGAGACGTGGCGCGGACGCCAGGAACAACCTAATCCCATGACCGAAAGCTTTGCCGAACTCTTCGAAGAGAGCCTGACCAACACCCAACTGCAGCCTGGTACCGTGATCATCGGCCAGGTCGTAGACATCACGCCCGAGAACGTCATCGTCAATGCCGGACTGAAGTCCGAGGGCATCATTCCACGCAGCCAGTTCATCTCGCCCGACGGCGAGCTGGAAGTCGCCATCGGCGATGACGTCGAGGTGGCCCTGGACGCGGTCGAGGACGGCTTCGGCGTCACCCGGCTCTCGCGCGAGAAGGCCAAGCGTTTCGCCGCCTGGGACAGCCTGGAGAAGGCCTTCGACGAGGGCGACACCGTCAAGGGCATGATCAACGGCAAGGTCAAGGGCGGCTTCACCGTCGAGCTCGGCAGTGTCCGTGCCTTCCTGCCCGGCTCGCTGGTGGACGTGCGTCCGGTGCGCGACACCACCTACCTCGAAGGCAAGGACCTGGAGTTCAAGGTCATCAAGCTGGACCGGCGCCGCAACAACGTCGTCGTCTCCCGCCGCGCCGTCGTCGAGGAGGAGTACAGCGCCGAGCGCGAGGCCCTGCTGGAGAAGCTCGAGGAGGGTCTGGAGCTCAAGGGCGTGGTCAAGAACCTCACCGATTACGGCGCCTTCCTGGACCTGGGCGGCATCGACGGCCTGCTGCACATCACCGACATGGCCTGGCGCCGGGTCAAGCACCCGTCCGAGGTGGTGGAGATCGGCCAGGAGATCATGGTCAAGGTGCTCAAGTTCGACCGCGAGCGCCAGCGTGTCTCCCTGGGCCTCAAGCAGATGGGCGAGGACCCCTGGGTCAACATTTCGCGGCGCTATCCGGAGGGCACGCGGGTCTTCGGCAAGGTCACGAACATCGCCGATTATGGCTGCTTCGTCGAGATCGAAGAGGGTGTCGAGGGCCTGGTCCACGTCTCCGAGATGGACTGGACCAACAAGAACATCCATCCCACCAAGGTGGTCGCCCTGGGTGACGAGGTGGAGGTCATGGTGCTCGACATCGACGAGGAGCGCCGCCGCATCTCGCTGGGCATCAAACAGTGCCAGATGAACCCCTGGGACGAGTTCTCCGCCACCCACAAGAAGGGCGATCACGTCTCGGGCCAGATCAAGTCCATCACCGACTTCGGCATCTTCATCGGCCTCGACGGCGGTATCGACGGTCTCGTGCACCTGTCCGACATCTCCTGGGACGAGCCCGGCGAGGAGGCCCTGCGCCGCTACAAGAAGGGCGACACCCTGGAGACCGTGGTGCTGTCCGTGGACCCGGAGCGCGAGCGCATCTCGCTGGGCATCAAGCAACTGGACAAGGACCCGTTCTCCAGCTTCGTCGCGCTGCACGAGAAGGGCAGTGTCGTCACCGGCGCCATCACCGAGGTGGATGCCAAGGGCGCCACGGTGGACCTCGGCGACGGTGTCGAGGGCTACCTGCGTGCCTCCGAGATCTCCCGCGACCGCGTCGAGGACGCCCGCTCCGTGCTCAAGGCCGGCGAAGAGGTCGAGGCCAAGTTCGTGGGCGTGGACCGCAAGAACCGCACCATTTCGCTGTCCATCAAGGCCAAGGACATGGCCGACGAGCAGGCTGCCATCAAGGGCTACGCCCGCGATGCCCAGGCCGGCACCGCGACCCTTGGCGACATCCTCAAGCAGCAAATGGAAGAGGCGGCGAAGGACTGATCACCTGACGACGTTGCACCCCGGGCCCGGCCCCGGTCCCTCGCGGGCCAGGCCGGCCGGGTCCTCCACCGTATTTCAGGTTATACCGCTATGATGAAATCCGAGCTCATCGAGGCCTTGGCCGAGGGACAGAGTCACCTCGCCTACAAAGACGTGGAGCTGGCCGTCCGCTGTATTCTGGAGCAGATGAGCAGCGCGCTCGCCGCCGGCGAGCGCATTGAGATCCGCGGCTTCGGCAGCTTCTCGCTGCACTATCGCCCACCGCGTATCGGCCGCAATCCCAAGACCGGCGATTCCGTCGCGCTCGCAGGCAAGTATGTCCCCCACTTCAAGCCGGGCAAGGAACTGCGCGACCGGGTCAACGAGGCCTACCAGGAAGAACTGTCGCGGATGGAAGACGCCGCCCCTGTGCCGAAGACAGCGGTCGCCGGCGGCTGAGCACCATCCCGCTGGCAAGGGTCAAACCTGGCTACCCTGGCTACGGATCAACCCTGGCTGTCCATATCGATCCCGGTTACCAAGCTCTGCTTGGTAACCGTCTCCTCGGAAGCTCTGCTTTCCCCCGCCGCCAAGGGTTCGCACCGCACTCTGGACGAATCCAGCACCGTTCCGCCCTGATCCCCGAGCCCCGAGCGGCCGAGGAGCCGGCGTAGGGCGCATAAGCGAAGCGCATGCGCCGACTGCGTCGAATCGCATCCTCAGGCATAGGTCGCGGACGGTTCCTGGACAGCCCAGCGGATCCACCGGGCAATGTTGTCGCCGATGCCGGGCACGCGAGCCAGATCGTCGGCGGTCGCACAGATGACGGCCTCGACGCTGCCGAAATGCTCGAGCAGGCGGCGGGCACGTTCCGGCCCGACGCCGGGCAGGCCCTGAAGGACGTAGCTCTGGCATCGACGCTTGCCGCCGGGGCGCTGCCCAGGGCGGGGCAGGGCGCCGCCGGCATGGGCACGGGTCTGGGCGGCGGCGAGCAGCATGATTGCCGCGGTCTCCTCGGCATCCCTGGCGCGCAGCAGCGGCAGGCCGAAACCGACCGTCAGTGTGATCAAGGCGCCCTGAATGGCCTCGCGGCGCATGCCACTGGCGGTCAAGGCATCGGAGCGGCCCTCGAGGATCAGCGCGGGGCGCTGGGGTGCCCGGGTGAGCCGCAGTCCCTGGGCGAACAACCGCCCGTCCTTGATCGATGCGCAGAGGTCCGCCAGCGTCTTGCGCTCGAACAGCAGGGTGTCGTCCACCAGGTAGTCACCGGCCGGCAGGCGCCGGACCTCGATGAGTACGCTGCCACTGCGGCGCAGCGCGGCGGCGACCGGTTCGGCCCTTTCGCGATCATCGATGACAACGACAGTCGTATTCATCGCTCCATCAGGGTAAGGGCGTGCTCGCCCTGGGTTCCGGTTCCGGGCGAGGGCCAAGCGCGCGATGCTGCCGTGGTCCGTGCTGGCGCGTTTGCTCGCCAAGAACCCCGGGGCCAACGCCCGTTCGTCGTTTGAGTGTATCAGCCGCGACGACCTACGCTGGCGCGGATCGAAGGGTGCTGCGAAGCCCATTCCCAAGCCCAGGAGGCTCGTTGGTTGTGCGCCGACGCCGCAGTCTCTCTATCCCTCCGCCGGGCGCCTTGCCCACGCGTGTAGGCCGAGTGCAACGGTCCTGTCCGATATCCCGTGCGGGCCGGCGCAGGTCAGGCTGCCGGTTGCTCCGGGGCTGCGTTCTTTGCCGCCCGCCTTTCCCGACGCTCGGTGAGGAGGTCCCAGCCCACCGGGACGATGAACAGCGTCAGCACCGTGGCGGCGGCCAGGCCGGTGACGAAGGTGGAGGCCATGGAGCCCCAGATGACCGAGTAGCTGGGGATGCCGAGCGCCATTGGGAGCAGGCCCAGGGTCGTGGTCAGCGTGGTCAGGACGATGGGGCGCAGGCGCACGTCGAGGCCGCGGCGGATGGCCTCGGCGCGGGACAGGCCGCCGCGGTAGGCGCGGTTGATGAAATCGATGAGCACCAGGGCGTCGTTGACGACCACGCCGGTGACGCCGACGACGGCGATGAAGCTGTTGACGGTGAACAGGGACTGCGTGAGCACCTTGCCGAAGACGACGCCGATGATGGAGAACATGACCGCGGACAGGATCAGCAGCGGCTGGGCGTAGGACTTGAACTGGGCGGCGAGGATGACGTAGATCAGCAGCACGGCGAGACCGAATGCCTGGAACAGGCTGTTGAAGGACCGCTGGGTCTCCTCGTACTCGCCGCCGAAGGCGAGGGTGGCGCCGGGGTAGTCGGCACGTAGCTCGCGGTAGCGCTCGCGGGTCCAGGCGGCGACGGCGGCCGGCGAGGTGCCGGCGCCGGCACGGATGTTGGCGGTGATGCTGCGGCTGCGGCTGCCGCGGTAGCGCTCGAGCTCGGTGGGTTGGATCTCGGGCACCAGGCGGACGATGTCTCCCAGGAGCACGGGGCCCGATGGATGCTCCAGCACCGGGATCAGCAGGGCCCGCTCCGGCGTGTCGATGAAGGCCGCGTCGACGCGCAGCTTGAGGTCCACCTCGGCGTCGCTGAGCCGATAGTCGCCCAGGTAGCGCCCGTCCAGCACGGCCGCGGCGAGCCCTGCGGCCTGGCCCTTGGTGAGCCCCAGCTCCCGGGCCCGCGGCTCGTCCACCACGAGGCGCAGCACGCGTGCCGGCGGCGCGCGGCCGTCGTCGAGCTGCACCAGGTCGGCGCCGAGCACCGGGTCCTTGCGCAGCGCATCGGCCAACGCGTCGGCGAGGCCGTCGACGGCTTCTTCGTCGCTGCCGATGACCTGGATGTTGACATCCTTGCCCGACGGCGGCCCGTCCTTTTCGGCGCGCACGCGGACGCTGAAGCCATCGCCGCCCCAGCGCTCGCTCATGCGCCGGCGGACGTTCTCGAGGTAGGCGATGGGGTCGTCGAAGGCACGCTCGCTCCGGGCCGGCAGTGCGACCATCACCGTTCCCCGATGATGGCCGAGCTCGTCCTCGTAGTCCTCGCTGATGGTGAAGCCTGCGAAGCCCGCCGCGGACCGGGCATAGCCCGGCCCGTCAGCCATGATGTCGGCGGCGATGGCCCGCACGCGCTGGTCGATGGTCTCGATCGGAGTGTCTGCCGGGCCCTCGACGAAGACGTAGTAGATGTTGTAGTCGTCGGGGAAGAATTTGATGCGCATCAGGGGCGCGATGCCGGCCACGGACACCACCAGCACGGCGACCGCGGCGAAGAAGGCGATGGAGACCGCGGCGAGGCTGATCCAGCGGAAGCGCATCGTCCAGCCGACCACGCGGCGCACGATGCGGCGCAGCTGGCGCAGCAGCCAGTCGTCGCGCTCTTCCAGCGGGCGGGCGCCGGTCCGGGCGCGCGGGCCGAAGTCCAGGTAATGCAGCGGCAGGATGAACAGGCACTCGAACAGGGAGGCGAGAATCGCGAAGGTCACCGCCTTCGGGATCAGCGCGAAGAACTCGCCGGTAGAGCCGGTCATCAGCAGCATCGGCAGGAAGGCCGCCGCCGACGTGGCCGTGGCCGCGATGACCGGCACCATCACCTCGGCGGTGCCGCCGACGATGGCATCCTGCAGCGGCTCGCCATCCTGGACGTGACGGTAGATGTTCTCGGTGACGACGATGGCGTCGTCGACGACGATGCCCGATACCAGCACGAAGGAGAACAGCGTGATCTCGTTCAGGGAGTTGCCGGTGAGCCACATCATGATCATGGTCACCAGGAACGAGAAGGGGATGCCGACGCTGACCAGCCCGGCGTTGCGCGGCCCCATGAAGTACCAGAGGATCAGCCCCACCAGCATGATGCCGACGATCATGTTCCAGCCGAGCGTCGCCACGGATTCCTTGATGTAGGTGGTGGAGTCCTGGGTCAGCACGACGTCGACGCCTTCCTGCTCCAGCACCGGCCTGAGCTCGGCGACGACGGCGCGGACGTCGCGAACGATGTCCAGCGCGTTGCCGTGCTCGCCCTTGAAGACCTGGATGGCGACGGTATTGCGGCCGTTGACCGAATTGATGACGTGCGGATCGCGGTAGCCGGGGCCCGCGTCGGCGATCAGGTCCTCGACGCGCACGAAGGAGCCGTCGGCGTCCCTGCGTACGATGGTGGAGACCACCTGCTCGCGGGAGCGGAAGCGCTCGTCCACGCGCACGACGAACTCGCCGGACGCATCGGTGTAGTCGCCGGCGGGGATGACCTGGTTGGCGTCGGCGAGTGCCGTGGCGACCTCGTCGAAGGTGACGCCGTGTCGGGCCAGCCGGTTCGGGTCCAGCACGACGTGGAACTCGCGGGTCTGCTCACCGGCGATGGCCGCCTCGTCGACGCCCTGGATGCGCGCCAGCGGCACCTTCAGCGTCTCGGCGATCAGCGTCAGCGCCCGATTGGAGCGCTCGCCGACCAGGTTCACCGATACCACCGGCAGCCAGAACGAGGTGTCGATGAGCTCGAATACCGGCGGCTCGACCGTATCCGGCAGCTCGCCGACGGCGCTCAGCACACGGAAGCGCAGTTCGTCGTAGAGGCGGTCGTAGTCGCTGTCGTCGCGGAACTTGACCGTGATCGTGGAGCGCTCGCGCACCGAGCTCGCACGGATCAGCTCGACTTCTTCCAGCCCCTCGATGGCTTCCTCGATCTCCCGCGTCACCAGGGCCTCCACGTCCCGCGGCGACGCCCCCGGATAAAAGGTCTGGATCTGCGCCTTGCCGAAGCTGATGTTCGGATAGCGCTCCACGGCCAGGTCGCCGACGACGAAGGCGCCGACGACCATCAGGACCACGAACAGCAGATTGAAAAGGACTTGCTGGCGGAGCGTGAAGCGGACGAGGGGTTGCATGGCCGTCTAGTCCCGCAGCAGCCGTACCCGGTCGCCGGGGGCCAGCTGCGGGCTGCTGACGCGCAGCCAGGTGCCGTCGGCCTGCTCCTCGCGGCCGAGCAGAAGCACCCGGACCGGATCGCCGTTCACCGGCTCCACCCAGTACTCCTCGTAGCTGCGGCGCAGGGCCGCTTCGGGCAGCAGCACGGCGCCGCTGCGATCCGGCATCGGCAACGCCAGCAGCGCGCGCAGGCCGCCGCGCGCCGGCGCGACCGGTGCATCGAGCCTGAGGTCCACGGACAGCTTGCGGGTCTGCGGGTCGAAGCCGGGATTGTCGCGGTAGACCGATGCCGGCACCTCGGTGTCCAGGTCCAGCAGCCGCAGGCGCAGGGCGCCGTCCGCGGCCAGAGCGCCGAGCACCGCGTGCTGCTCCGGCGTCAGCGCGAAGGGCACGACCAGGGTCCCGAAGTCCGCCACTTCGCCGATCCGCTCGCCGGCAGCGACCCATTGGCCCGGCTCGATGGCGCGCGCGGTAACCCTCCAGCCGGGCGGTGCGGCGATGCGGGTACGGCGCAGCCTTTCTTCCAGCACGCGCTGCTGCACCTCCAGCTGGCTCAGGGCGTGGCGGTTGTTGCGCAGGGTTTGCTCGAGGTTGTCGAGCTGGGACGCGGCGGCGTTGTTCTGCTCGGCCAGGCGCCGATAGCGCTTCACCTCGCGCTCGTCGAAGGCGATCTGCGAGCGTAGCTGGTCCTGGCGGACCTGGACCTCGTCCAGCTCCAAGCGGATGAAGACGCCGTCGATGCGCGCAAAGGTGCCGCCGGCGCCAATGGCCTCGCCGATATCGGCGGCCACGGCTTGGACGCGGCCCTCGGACTCGGCCACCAGCGGCAGCCCGGCGCGGGCGCGAGTGAAGCCGGTCAGCTCCACGTCGTGCACGGCAGGGAGCGCAGCGACGATGCCGCCGTCGCCGGACGTTTCGGCGGCGCCGGGGGCGGGCGGTACCGCGAGCAGGAGGGCCGCGACGACCAGGGCGCAGAGCTTCGGCATCGCGGTCCGCGGAGGTCTCAGCAGCCCTGGTCCGCGGGCTCGTCGGATTGCTGCGCCTGGGCAGCGCGGGCCCGGGCAGCGCGCTCGATGCCGCCGAGAGAGAATAGCCAGACCTGGTCGATGAGCGGCTCGATGCGCTCGATCACCGGCGCGCGCTCCGGGTGCAGCCGGGTGATGATCGGGCCGGCGTGATAGTAGTACAGGACCTGGCCGACGATGCTGGCGGCACAGTCGAGCGTCAGCTCGTCATCCGGGGCGGCGCCGAGCAGCTCGGCGACGATGCTGTAGAGCTCGCGGGCGTCGGGCTCCAGGTGCTCGGCGACGATCCGGTCCAGGACCTCGCTGGGGCGGGCCATCTCGGAGAGATAAATGGTACTGAGCTGGACCTGGCGGTCGCTGTCGCCGCCGCTCAGGAAGATCTCCTCGAACAGGGCGCGAATGTAGACGCGCAGGCGCTCGTCCGCGGGCGCCTCCGGTGGCAGAAAGCTGGTGCGGCGCTCGCGCAGGGTCTCGAACAGGGTGCCGTAGATGGCCTGGTAGAGCTTGCGCTTGTCGCCGAAGTGGTAGTGCACGGCGGCTACATTGGCCTCGGCGCGACCGCAGATCTCGCGGATTGTCGCGGCCTCGTAGCCGCGCTCGGCGAAGACCTCCAGCGCGGCCCGCAGCAGGCGATCCCGGGTGCTGGCGTTGGCGTCGGTGTCGGACATGGTGGTGACCGTCAGTATCACTTCGTGAGCGGGTGCTCCGATCCTCCGACTCCAGTTTAAAGCAAACGTTTGGATCGGGCGCCCCGGTCCATCGCCGCGGATTGATCCGCGACAGGCTCCGGGCATGACAATCGCGATTGCGTTCCGGCTCAACACGTCGGCGACGAGCGAACACGTTGCCGCCGCTACTGTCATAGGGGGGCGAATGTGACGGCGTGCGTGGATTGCCGATACCCGGGCACAGGTCGCTGACGGCCGCGGCCGCTCCCCCGGGCATTGATGTAGAATCCGCGGGATCAGGTAGACATTGATACTGTCGTATCTGCCCACCGGCGCATCCGGCGCCGGCCCATCCAGCGTTCAGCATCCGGCGATCGGCGCGGCCGACGGCCGAGGAACGGCGCCGTCGTGGCCAGGTCCTGATCCCCGCCCGGACCACGCAGGCTCCCGGCGAAGGTTGCCGGTGCCGGCGGGGCATAGAGTGCACGCAAACCAGAGCGATTGCGGACCCGATTCGTGGATACATCAGACCAGCACCCGCCGGCCTCGCCGGAACAGCCTCCGAAACAGCCCTCCCCGCCGTTCGCGATCCGCTCCGAGGGTCCCGGCGAGCGCCCGCCGACCCGCGCCGAGGCCAAGGCACGGGCGCGCAACCAGGCGGCTGCCAAGCGCCGTGTGGCCCAGACGGCCAGGCGCGATCGCCGCGGCCCGCAGCGGCCGGGCCCCATCGGCTGGCTTGCGCGGATCATGGCCGCCGGGCTGGCGGTGCCCATGGACCTGGCCGTGCTGGCCCTTGCGGGTGCCGCGCTGGTGCTCAGCGTCGCCGCCTCGGACCTGCCCGATGTGGATCAATTGCTGGAGGTCAAATACGAGGAGCCACTGCGGGTCTACACGGCCAACGGCTCGCTGATGGCCGAGTTCGGCGTGCAGCGCCGGCGCGCGGTGGCCTACGAGGACATCCCCCCGCAGCTGGTCAACGCCTTCATCGCCACCGAGGACAGCCGCTTCTTCGATCATGCCGGCATCGACCTCATCGGCCTCGCCCGCGCGGCGGTCAGCGTCGCCAGGACCGGCGCGCCGACCCAGGGCGGCAGCACCATCACCATGCAGGTGGCGCGGAACTTCTTCCTCACCCGCGACAAGACGGTGCGCCGCAAGCTGGCCGAGATCCTGCTGGCGTTCAAGGTGGAGAGCACGCTTTCCAAACAGCAGATCATGGAACTCTACCTGAACAAGATCTTTTTCGGCCATCGGGCTTACGGCATCTCCGCCGCGGCCGAGTTCTACTACAACAAGTCCCTGGACCAGCTGACCCTGCCGGAGAAGGCAATGCTCGCCGGTCTGCCCAAGGCGCCGTCGGCCAACAATCCGCTCAGTGATCCCGAGCGGGCGCTGGCGCGGCGCAATTACATTCTGCAGCGCATGTACGAGCTCGGCTATATCAGCGCCGCCGAGCGGGACGCGGCGCAGGACGCGCCGATCACTGCAACGCCTTACGTGGCCCCGATCGAGTTCCGCGCCGACTATGTCTCCGAGATGGTGCGCCAGGCCATGGTGGATCGCTACGGCGCGGATGGCGCCTACAGCATGGGCCTGCGGGTGACGACGACCATCGACGAGCCGCTCCAGGCGGCGGCCGACGATGCGCTGCGCACTGGACTCATGGCCTACAACCTGCGCCACGGCTACCACGGCCCCGAGGCGCACCTGGAACGTGCCGGCACGATGTCGCCCGAGGCCCTGGACGAGTACCTGTCCGAGCGGCCGGATGTGCCGGGGCTGCCGGTGGGCGTGGTCACCGAGGCCGATTCGGGCAGCGCGACGGTCTATCTCGGCAACGGCACGACCGAGACCCTGAAGCTCTGGCAGGTCAACTGGGCGCGGCGCTTCAAGACGGAGAACTGGCGCGGGCCGAAGCCGCGCCGGGTCACTGATGCTGTGGCCGTCGGCGACGTGATCCGGCTGCGCAAGGATGAGAAGGACAACTGGATCCTGGCCCAGGTGCCCATGGTCGGCGGCGCCCTGGTGGCCCTGGCGCCGGAGGACGGTGCCATCCGCGCCCTGTCCGGCGGCTATTCGTTCTCGTGGAGCAAGTTCAACCGAGTCACCGACGCCAAGCGCCAGCCGGGCTCTACGTTCAAGCCTTTCGTCTATTCGGCGGCCTTCGCCAAGGGCTATACGCCGGCGAGCCTGGTGAAGGACGAGCGCTTTGAAATGCCCACGGCCCGCGGCCGCTGGCGCCCGAAGAACGCCGACGGCAGATACATGGGCCCGATCCGCATCCGCGTCGCGCTGACCAAGTCCCGCAACCTGGCCGTGGTCAATCTGATCAACCGCATGAGCGTGGACTATGCCCGCGACTACATTCCCCGCTTCGGCTTCTCCATCGACTCCATACCGCGGGACATGTCCATGGCCCTGGGCTCCGGCTCGGTGACGCCGCTGGAACTGGCGCGCGGCTTCGCGGTCTTCGCCAACGGCGGCTACCTGACCGACCCCTACTTCATCAAACGGGTCGAAGACGGGGCCGGGAACGTTCTGTTCGAGGCCGAGCCGAAGCGTGCCTGTACGCGGTGCTGGCTGGAGCCGCCGGAGGGCGAGAGCGCCGTCACCCAGCCCGAGGGCGCCGCCGACGATCCGCATCCGGAGCCGGCCGTAGACCCGCGCATCGTCTACAACATCGATTCCATCCTGAAGGACGTGGTCGCCGAGGGTACGGCCACGCGTGCCCGGGCGCTGGGGCGCAAGGACATCGCCGGCAAGACGGGTACGACGAACGATGCCCGCGACTCCTGGTTCGCCGGCTACCAGCCCGAGATGGTGGCCATCGCCTGGATGGGCCGCGACGACAATAAACCGCTGGGCCGGGGCGAGTGGGGCGGCACCGCCGCGCTCGGGGTCTGGATGGACTTCATGGAAGATGCGCTCAAGGACGTACCGGAAGCCGAGATCACGCGCCCCGAGGGCATGGTGCCGGTGCGCATCAGCCTGAGCTCGGGCCAGGCCACCAAGTCCAGGAGCGGCAGCCGCATCGAGTACATCCGCGAAGAGTATCAGTTGATGACGCTGGGTCCGGACCCGGTCCAGTACTCGGCTCCGGTGGCGCGTGCGGGCACGCGGAAGCGCACGGCGCCGCGGGTCATGGACGAACTGTTCTAGCTTCGGCTGTACACCTCTTGAGCCCGCGCCCGTGAGCTCGCGGGATTTTCCTTCGTCCGGGGGCCGCCGGTGGATCAGGAACAGGCCGGCGCTGGGTTGACGGAGGTCACGTTGTTCACACCTTTCCCTGCTTCGGGGCCCCGGCTTGTGACCACTAGCGCACCCGGTCACTCTTTCGGCGTGGTCGCCTAAGCAACTGAAACTATTGGAGAATCGATCTGGTCAAGATTTAGCCAAACCAAGGATCTTCGGCGCAAGTCGCTGATCTGTAACGTTCGCCTCGTGTGGTTCCCACAGGGTTATCCACAGCTGCTGTGGGTAGCCGGAGCTGCCGCAGACGTGATCAAGATTTGGGGCCCAAAGCCCGTGTCGGGCAGGCCGAGGCCGGCTCGCGCAGTGCCGGGTCTCGCGCTCATTACGGCGGCGACAATGACGGCGGGAGGTCGCGGCAAGCACGGGCGTCACTTGAGGAGTTTTTTCGACGCGCAGAGGCCCAGGGGTCTCCCGATTGTTTTGACCGGAGAGGTTCTACTGGCTGGGTCTGCTGAAGCGGAAGCATGCCTGCACCGCCGCTCAGGCTGACCGTAGCATGGGGCAAACTTGGAGCAAAGTGCCTGGCTAAATGAGCGGGAACTGGATCCGGACGGTCGTGCCTTTGCCAAGCTCGGATTCCAGCGAAATCCCGGCATCAAGCACCTCGCAGAGACGCTTGACGATCGTTAGTCCAATCCCTTCGCCGGTGTACGACAGGGTCTTCTTCGGCGGCCTAGGACTCCGGCTCTGATCCGGATCATTCAACTCCCGCGCCACCGGAGAGCCCGCGACATCCTGGATCCCGGGTCCGGTATCGACGACCTCGATCGTCCAATGCTCCTTGCCTGAGGACCAGAGCAGTCGTACTTCGCCCCGGCGCGTGTGCTGCAGCGCGTTGACCAGCAGATTCTGGGCGATTCGGCGCACCTTGCGCGGATCGGTGCGGACGCGCATCGGCTTGGGCCCCTCGCAGCGCAGGGCCACCCCCTTGTTCGTGGCGGTGCCCCGGTGCTGTTCGGCCAGTTCCGCCAACACCTCGGCGACATCTACGGAACTCAGCTCCACCCGATCAGCGCCGGCTTCCAGCCGCGACAGGTCCAGCAATGATTCGAGCATGTCGCTGACCGAGCTGATACTGCGGTCCATGATGTCCAGAGCAGAGCTCAGCGACCGGTTGCCTTCCGCGGAAAGCTTTAGGACATCGGATGCGGCCAGCACTGCGGACAGGCCGCCACGGATGTCATGAGCCGCCTCACGCAGAATATGACCGCGGGCCTGCGAAAGCCGTTCGAACTCATTGCGCACATCAGCCAGGTCCTCGGCGAGGCTCGCCGCTTGCGCCCTCTTCAACTCGTCGAAGCGGCGCACGCTGCCGCTCGCGGCCTCGGTCATGTAGGCGGCCAGCCGTTCCAGCGCCAGGGACCGGTTCGGCGCATCCTCCGGCAGTCGCTCGCAGAAGTACCGATCGACGGCGCTGACCAGCACCTGGTTGAGGTGTCCCCAGTCGCGGATCAGCTGCCGCAGACTGAAGCCCTGCTTCCAGCGGTGGTGGCCGTGCCGGGCGACCTCATGTTCGACGCTGTCCCCCGGCGAGGCTCCGGCGTCTGCGACCAGAGCGTCGCAGAACTCATCGAGGGCGGCCGGGATATTGTTGCGGAACTGCTGGCGGGTGAATCGGCTCACCAACTCCAGTTCCCCGTCGGCCTCACAGCCCCGGCGCCAGCGATCGATGAGGTCGCCTTTGCGGGACTGGATGTGATCTGCGAGGTCACGCAGCGTCTGATTCATTCGCCGACCTTTAGTAGACATTCAGCTGATCGAGGGCGTCTTCACGCCGGAGCAGAAGCAGGAGATGATCGAGAAGGTCACCGACAGTGAGCGTCGAGGGCGAGGCCATGCGCCCCGTCACCTGGGTCAGGGTGTCGGAGTTCAAATCCGGCGAGTGGGGGATCGGCGGCAAAGCCGTGACGGCTAAGGACGTCAAGGGCATGCAGTCGTAACCCCACGGCGCCCCGCCCGCCTCTCGCGGGCGGGCTCTTGGACAGCTCGGATGACCACGGCCGGGGCTTCGGTCGAGAGGCTCTTACGAGAACCTGCGTTGAGGCCGAACCGCCGTGCGCCGATAAGGCCCTCAAGGACGACGGATAAGAAATCCAACTGGACCCTAGATCGAATCAACCGCGTTACATCCCGCTGGCCTAGCGCATCCACAGAGGAGCGCTCGACGAGCGGATACAGCTACTTTGAGCCGCTCAGCGGGTTCCGCGGCGCGGACCGTCGGCGACGGGATCTGCCATGGCTACTGAACAGTTGCTGCGATGGCGAGGAAACACCCTGCTCCTGCGGCGCGAAGGACGTCGTTGCCGTGGCGAGCGTTTCGGGAACGGCCCGGCTATCTGCGGCAGCCGAGGTGGAAGGTGGTACCGAATTCGGTAAGGGCGTGAGAACCGACGATCTTTGCGGGATCGGCGCTGGCATAAACACGCCTGAGGCCGACGGCAATCGGGTAGACATCGGTCGCGGGTTCGCCACGGTCAATCGCCCGGCGGATGGTCACGCGTGCTCGATCGAGGACGGTCGGGTTGATGGGGGCCATGGAGTGCCTCGGAGGGTTAGAGGGGTGTTGGTGTTCCTCTAGTCCTTGTTTCTAGTCCGACTCCCATTTTGGCAGGTTTTCCGGCGCCGATGGCGCACGAAATATGGGGTTGGTGCGACGAGGAAGCCGCCCCAAATGTCGAGCGGGCGCTTCGTTCTTGAAATCACTTCTATTGCGAACGCTCGCACAGGCGCAGCATTTGCAGTTCAATGAGGCGATAGGCCGCCGCGATGCGCGCCGCGCACGCGGTCACACCCGCCGGCGTTCGAATCTCGTCTTGGCGGATCTCGATCATCGCCGAGGGCACACCACGGCTCTCGCCATGTACGGGGATCGTGTAGTCAATGTCGTTGTCGATCGGATACGGCTCGTTGTCCCCGAGCCTGAGGTCCCCTGCGCGGGCAAGTGCGCCCAGCAGTAGGCCGGCCAGTCGGGGGTCTCGCCAATGCGAAACCCCGATCTGCCAGGGTCGCAACTGTCCATTGAGGACCGGCGTGAAGCTGTGGATGCTGATCAACGCAGTAGGGCGATGGGAACGCGCGTCGAGCCGCTCGGCAATGGCACGGTGGTAGGGCCTGAACAGCGCATCGACGCGGCTCGATCGGTCTGCCGGGGACAGCCCCTGGTTTCCCGGGATGGAAACGCCGGCACTTCGTTGGGCCACGGATTCAGGATGGCCGAGCGGTCGATTGCAGTCGATGACCAGACGAGAGTAGCCACTCAGCACCAAGGGAGAATCCAGGCGGGCGGCAAGGCGGCGCGCTACCTCAGCTGCGCCCGGATCCCAGGCGATGTGGCTGCGCAGCGCGTCCTCCTCAAGGCCAAGGGAACGGAGCCGTTTCGGGATCCGATTGGATGCGTGATCGCAGACCAGTACCGCATGGCCGCTTCCCTCGAAATTGACCCTCTCGAAGGGGGGCGGTTCTCCAAGCCCGAGCAACCGTGGTGCTTTTCCGGCTGTTGCAGAGTGCGTCATCGTGGGGGTGGTTGTCGTGTGCTACCTGCGCAAAGGATCGGTACCGAATGTGATTCACGCGTTCACTTCGTAGGTCCACACCTGAAAGCCCTTGAGCACGTTCGAGCCAAACGCGTTGCTGATCGGGACATCGGCTGCATCGCGCCCGTGCGCGATCAATATCCGCCCGATCCGGGGCATGTTGTTGCGCGGATCGAAGGTGTGCCAGCGGCCGCCCAGATAGGCTTCGAGCCAGGCGGAAAAGTCCATCGGGTCCGGAGAGGGCGGAACACCAATATCGCCCAAATAGCCCGTGCAGTAGCGCGCGGGGATGTTCATGCAGCGGCAAAAGGTGATCGCGAGGTGGGTGTAGTCGCGGCACACTCCCACGCGCTCGTTGAATGCCTCGAGCGCTGTCCGGGTCGCCCGCGCATGTTGATAGCCGAAGGTCAAATGTCGGTGGACAAAGTCACAGATCGCCTGTACCCGCGGCCAGCCGGGGGGCGTGTGCCCGAACAGCGCCCAAGCCGTCTCGGAGAGCCGATCGGTCTCGCAGTAGCGGCTTCCAAGCAGGTATACCAGCGTTTCCTCGGGCAAATGCTCGACGGCATGCTGCGGAGCGCCGGGCGTGACCGTGTCCGGCAGCCCGCTGTCGTTGATGACGGCATCGGTGGAGATGCGAATATCGCCCGGTGGAGCAACGATCCTGCTGCACCAGTTGCCGAAGCCATCCCGATAGCCTGAGGTCGGGATTGGTGGGCTGATGACGATGTGGTCGGGGGAGATGAGATCGGAAACCCTGCTGGAATGGACGTTCAAGGTCAGGATCATTGGTGTCGGCTGCGGACACTCGTAGATCAATTCGTATCCGATCCGAAGCAGCATGTCGGTCTCGATCTCAATAGGTGTGTCGCCGAGGAGAAGCACTTGCATATCGCGCTCCGCGACGCTGGATGGCGATGTCCGCGAGCGCTCCGCACGACGACGTTACCAGGCATCTGCGGCGCGCTCCACGGTGTAGTACTGCTCAGATCCCGACCGACCCACTGGATAGCGATCGGTCCTGACTTTAGTCTACTACGGCGCTCAGGTTTGCCTGCGTCCGCCGGCCGGCCTGACGAATCCGACCGATCATGAGCGACAACCTGGATTGGACCCAGGACCTGGGCGACGCCGTGCTGGCCCAACAGGAAGACCTCACCGATGCCATCCAGCGCCTGCGCACCGAGGCCGATCATAGCGGCGCACTGGTCAGCAACGAGCAGCAGCGGGTCGAGAAGGCCGGTGACACCATTGTGATCCAGCCCGCCGAGCCCGAGGTGGTTTACGTGCCGAGCTACGACCCCACCAAGGTCTACGCCCAAAGCACGCCCCCCGCGACGACCTACTACGACGACGCCTATGCCGACGCCGTCAGCCGCTACGAAGAGGGCTACGCGGCCGGGCTCGCCGCCGGTACGCCCGCGACCACCACCAGCGATTCCGGCAGCGGCCTGGTCAACTTCGGCATCGGCGCCCTCGCTGGCGGCCTTCTCACGGCGGCCATCATGTGGGACGACGACAGCGACCGCATCTACTATGGAGGGCCCGGCTACTACGGCTCGGCGGGCTAGTGGTCCCGGCCCGCCTACTGGAACGACAACGGCTGGCGCGAGCCCAACAACATCCGCATCGACCGGGACGTGAGCATCGACCGCGGCGACGTGACCATCAACAAGGGCATCGTCGGCAGTGACATCGCCCGCAACCGGGTCAGCAAGTGGGAGCACAACCCCAACCGCCGCGGCGGGGTACGCTACCGCGATGCCTCCACCGAGAACCGCTTCGCGGCGAGGCGAGGGGACGTCACCATCGACCGTGACACCGCCCGCGTCCGTGTCCGCGACGGCAACGGCGGAAAGCTAAAGGCGCCGGATCTGGGCCAGCTGAAGCGCGAGGGCGCCGCCAGCGGCGGGCTGGCCCGGCTCGACCAGAAGCGCGGTGAGACGGGGCTCGCCTGGAGGGACTGACGGAAAAGCGCTCGGACGCCCGCTGGCCCGGGACACCGGAGGTTGGTACTTCGACGCCGCCGCCGGCCGGGAGGAGCTGTTGGACCGGCGCATCGGGCTCAATGAGTTGCATGCCATCGCCACCGCCCGCGCTTTCGTCGACGCCCAGATGGAATATGCCGCGGCTGACGCGGACGGTGACGGCATCCAAGGGTACGCCCGGCAGTTCTGGAGCAGCCCGGGCAAGCGCGACGGCCTCTATTGGCCGAGCGAGCCAGGTGTGCCCGAGAGCCCGATGGGCCCGCTGGTGGCCGGGGCCGTTGGTGAAGGCTACAGCGTCCGCCGCGATGGCGGCGGCCCGCGGCCATACCACGGCTATCTGTTCAAGCTGCTCGACGCCCAGGGGGCGCACGCACCCGGCGGCGCCCGCAGCTATGCAACCGAATGGGGCCCTTCTACTGCCCAGCGGATCATAAGGTCTACGTAGACCTGGGGTTCTTCGAAGACCTTCGTCGCCAACAGGGCGCGGGAGGGGGCTTCGCGCAGGCCTATGTGCTGGTCCAGAAGATCGGCCATCACATCCAAAACGTGGCGGGGACGTTGGACGAAGTCCAGAGGGCCCAACAACGCCTTCGGGGGGACGTACAGAAGAATCAGCTCCAGGTCCGTGTGGAGCTTCAGGCGGACTGCTATGCAGGGGTTTGGGCGAACCACGCTCGCGCGCAGTGCGACCTCCTGGAGGAGGGGGACTTGGAAGAGGCCCTGATGGCTGCCGCAGCGATTGGCGACGACCGTTTGCAGAAGCAGGCACGCGGGTTCGCGATTCCGCATACCTCTACGCACGGCACTTCGAAGCAGCGGGTGGCCTGGTTCCCGCGCGGCGTGCGGGACGGAACCCTGAGTGCATGTAACACATTTGAGAATTGACATCGCCGCGGTGAAGTCCGCTATCTTAGATAGTAACGAACGTCCAGTTGGTGGCACACTTGCCTCGGGACCCTGGGCGGCGCAATTCGTGTTCGCTCCGCGAACTTCCTGCGCCATCACGATTCCCGCGCATCACCGCACCCCCCACAGCTTGGCCGACTAGCCGGCCCATTACCAAAAAGGTAACACCATGGGACTCTTCAACTTCGCGAAAAACATCGGCAAGAGCCTGTTCGGCAAGGATGCCGAGGCCAGCGAAAAGATCAAGCAGGAGATCGAGCATGACAATCCGGGCATCAGCGGCCTGGACGTCAAGTACGAGGACGGGGTGGTATCCCTGAGCGGCAAGGCGGCCAGCGCCGAAGCCATGGAAAAGGCCGTTCTGATGGCCGGCAACGTCAAGGGCGTAGCAGAGGTGAAGGTGGATCACCTCGAGGCCCCCCCGCAGACCGCCGAGGTTGACTTCTACATCATCGAAAAGGGCGATACCTTGTCGGCCATTGCCAAGCAGTTCTACGGCGATCCGAACGCCTACCCGCGGATCGTCGACGCCAATCGAGAAGTCATCAAGGATGCCGACCTCATCTTCCCCGGTCAGAAGATCCGCATTCCGAAGACCGTCGCTTAGCGAGGTGCTGATTTATCAGCGTCTGCGGCGGGGCTCATCGCCCCGCCATCTTCAACGGCTGACGCGCCGTTGAAGATGAAACGGCGAAGTGGAAATTGCCTGGTCGCTATCCGATCACTTTGGCGTCACGCGATAGACGGAAACGTCGACGCGGCGATTGGGCTGGTAGCGGGTGATATCCACCGGATCGCAGGAGACGTCATCAAAATCGCGGCTCAGGCGGGCAACGCTGCTGCGCCCTGCGGGCCTTAGCGTGGCACTGTCGAAGTCGAACAGCGCATCGGCGAACAGCGAAGACTCTCGCCTCCGGGGCGCGCCAGCGGCCGCGCGGGTCCTGGATGCCGGCGGAGACGACCCAGTCGCGGAAACTCTCTGCAATGTTCAAGCCGCCGTGATTGGTCACGTAGCGATGGCGGCCATTCATTCGCAGTGCGATATGGTCGGAAAGCGGCACCACAAAGCCGCCGCCTGCATTACTCATGAAGCTCCAGTCGCTGCCCTGACGGCTGCATAGACTATTTGGCTTCGATGACGATGTTGCAGCTGAAGTCGTCGTAGGTAGTGCCGATGCCTTCGAGCAGTTTGATGTCGAGTCCGCAAGCAAAGATTGCGCCGGCGCGTTGGCGCTGGTGACCCAGCGGCAACGTATTGCCCCGCCCGCCGCGGCCCGACGAAGCGACGCCGGATTAACCCGCAGCTGTGCCCCTCGAGCGCGGGGCATCATTAGCCGCCCGCGCCGGCTGTTGACGCTCCGCCGAGCGGCCATCGTGCCTGTCACCGGAGCCACCCGCCCCGGCGCCGAACCGCGCATTCATAAACTACGTGCTATAAGTGAAGCGGCCGCAGGCTATGCACTGTCTGTCACAAATCCGATAAGGCCGGGCCCAGAGGTATGCCCAGAGACACATCAGCGCTCTACGAGACCGCTCATCGTCGTGTGTCGTTGGTGGACTCGGACCAGTTGTACAGTTCCCGGGCGGCGACGGCTCGTCGTCGAGAGGCAGTTTTTCACCGTATACGGAACCACTGTCATGAAAACGAAAGACGAGTATCTTACCCAAGCCCAGACTCAACTGGACGAATGGGAAGCCGACCTGGCACGGTTGCGGGAAAGGGCGAGCGATGCGTCCGACGATGTCCGCGAGGCGGTCGAGCAGCAGATCGCCGAGCTCAAGGCCAAGTGGGACGAGGGCGCGTCACGTCGCCAGGAGATTCTGGATGCTGCCGACGACAAGTGGGATGAGATCAAAGACGAGGCCGAGAAGCGATGGGACGATCTCAAGGTTGGCGCCAGGGACGCCATCGATCGCGTCAAGTCACTCTTCAGCTGAGGTCACGAAGAAGACCATGAAACCACCACTCGGATTTCCGCTGCTGCTCTGTGCAACGCTGTTGCTGTCGGCATGCGGCGAGGAGGCCCAGCAGTCGGCCGGCGAAGCGAGCGACAAGGCTGGCGATGCTGTTCGGCAGAGTGTCGAAGAGGTGAAGCGGCAGGCGGGCGAGGCCGGACAGGCCGCCAAGGATAGCTACGAGAAGGCCAAGGAGAGTGCCGTCGGGATGGGCGAGGCCACCGGCGAGGCGATGCAGGCTGGCGCCGAGAACGTCCAGGCCGGAGCGGAGAGTGTTGCACACTCGGCCAAGAAGGCGGTCCACGATAGCGCGCAGAAGGTCGAGGAAGCCACCGCCGAGTAATGGCCATGGCGGCTTCACCCGCCGGGGAGTGCGCCGCGTGTGTTGCAGGTGATCGGGCTGCCATGCTCGTCCGGAGAATGTCCTCAGATCGACTCCTGTCACCCTGCTGCCGGCTTCTTATTGATCCATCGCCTCGATGCACCGCATGAGAGGCGCCTCAACCCACCACATGGCCGACGCCAGGTCAGTACCTCATGGGAGCAATGACATGAACCCCTTCGACATCCTTGGCTCACTGATGCAGGGCGGAATGCGCCCGACCGGCGGCCGCATGCAGGACATGTTCGGCCGCCAGGGCCCCGGCGGCATGTTCGGCGGACCGCCCGGCGGCATGCCGCAACAGGGTGGTCCCGGCGGCCTGTTCGACATGCTCGGGAAGATCGCCGGGCCGATGATGGGCGGCGGCGGCCAGAGCGGCGGCATGCCGTTCGACATGCTCAAACAGATCGGCGGCGCCATCTTCAGCGGGCAGGGCGGCCCGAATGTCGCAGGGTCCGGGACCACGGCGGCCGGCGCCGGCGCCATGTCCATATTCGGGGCGCTGGCCGCCCAGGCTCTGGAGGCAGCCAAGCAGATGATGTCCGGCGGCGCTGCCTCCGGCGGCGGCGCCCCGGCCAGCAGCGGCCCCGCCGGCTTCGGCATGGATGATGTCACGGCCATCATCGCCGGCCTGCGCAAGCCGGCCACGGCCGCCGAGGAAAAGACCGTCGAAGATATGGCCACGCTGACCATCCGCGCCATGATCAACGCCGCCAAGGCCGACGGCCAGATCGACGCTCAGGAGGCGCAGCGCCTGGTCGGCAAGATGCAGGAGGACGGCGTCACCGAGGAAGAGCGCCAGTTCGTGCTCAGCGAGATGCAGAAGCCGATGGAGACCGATGCCATCGTCCGTGCCGTGCCCAATCAGCAGGCGGCCGCGCAGATCTATACCGCGTCGCTGATGGCCATCCAGGTAGACACGGACGCCGAGAAGCGCTACCTGCAGGAGCTCGCCGATAAACTCGATCTGAACCGGGGCGCGATCGCGTATCTGCATCAGGCCGTCGGCGTCGCCTGAGCCGGCGTCGGGCCAGGGATGGCGAAGCCCGGCCGCGTCCCATGGCACCAGACGCTTAGACCAGTGACGTTCTCATGCAACAACTTACCTCAGAAGGCCGGCGTATCGTCGCCGAACTGTCCCAGCGCCACGGCTTCAGCCCCGATGCGGTCACGCACATGCTGTTCGCGGTGCTGCACGGCAACGGCAGCATGGCCCAATTCGATCATCCGGAGTTTGCCGGTTCCGGCCAGTGGATGCAGGGCGGGATGCTGATGCTCGGCGACATGTTCAACCATGGGCTGAAGGGCCGCGTGGACGCCCTCTGCTCGGACCTCTCCACGATT
>Ga0316578_10000060_pt1 | contig 23565 bp, 24 predicted proteins | sample J0NA_2_FD_203076 | JGI IMG/M metagenome (GOLD analysis project Ga0316578, IMG submission 203076) | Rhizosphere microbial communities from salt marsh grasses in Alabama, United States - J0-2_160517rDrC | ecosystem: Host-associated > Plants > Roots > Rhizosphere | place: USA: Alabama | collected... | reverse complement strand
GTGTCCTCCGGAAAGATGGTCAGCTGGGTATACATGGGGCCCACCGGCACAGCGGTGAAGGCCACCATGTTCAACCCCATCTCCGCCATTTGAGCCAGGAGATTGTACGCCTCTCCCGGCCGGTCCCGAATCGTCGTGTAGAAGTAGTCCACCCGTCGGATGGAATGCGCCATGGCCTCCCTCCCCTACAATCGGAGCCGAAGCCCCACCCCGAAGAGCGCTCGGCTCTGGGTAGATCACCTGTCGCTGCGGGGGTGTCCAACACTCCTATAGAAGAATTGGACACGGATCACCGCAACGCCAGCCTTCTTCAAGAGTGAAGGGAGAACCCCCGGGGCTCCGGGAGCTTTCCACCTACCTTCAGGACCCAGCGAATGCATCTGTGCCCGAAGTCCACCGGCTTCACGTACATCATGGGACAGGCCCCAGGAATCACGGCGATTCCGGACTCCTGGCACCTCCGAATCGCTTGCCGGGAGACGCTCCCTTCACCGAAGGACCGGTGCATCCATACGCGGGGAATCCCGAGGCGGATACAATCCTCCACCAAACTGTCGGTGGCAGCGGGAGGGGTGGCAATCACCAGGCCCTGGATCTCAGCCGGGACGCTGTCCAGATCCGGGAAGCAGATCGTCCCTTCGACCTCCTGGGCTCTCGGATTCACCGGGAAGACCTCGTACCCTGCATCACGCAGCTTCTTGAAGATCAGGTTGGCGGGCAAATCGCCGTCCCTGGAGACTCCGGCCACGGCGATGGTCTTCTGGGCCAGGAAGTCCCCGACAGCCTCCGCGATACTGGACATGCACACTCCTCCCCGAAGGCGGGGCTCGGAGCTGGGCAGGAGATAAGGAAACGCCCGGCTGATGCCGGCCGCCTACCGTTTTTCCCGATTCTTCCGCTGATTGGGGTGATTCAGGTGTTGCCAGGTGTCACCCCGCCGGAGCTGCTGGATCGCGCTGGGCGACACACCCAGGGCCTCGGCCCAATAGGAAGCCGAATGCTTGAAACGGTCGCGGTTCTCGTCCCAATCCTCCAGGACGTCCAGGGCCTGTTTTCTGGTGATCCCCGCATGGGGAGATTTCTCCCCCTGGAGCCACACGTTCCGCCCCTGCCACCTCCCGGACTCTTGTATAGGACCGGGAAGTCGCTTCCCTGTGTTCCCGAGGCAGTAGTGCCGGATCTGGTTGACCGAATACTCGGGGAATTTCCGCGCAATCTCGGCGTAGGTGTAACCTTCCTGAGCCAGGTCGCGCCAGATTATGACGGTTGCACCGGTTGGCTTTGCCATAATGCAGATTTTCTGGTTCGTACCGAAAAAAGTGTGCACTGAAGTAACATGAAGCATACACACAAGAGCGCGAACGCTCAACTTGTGGGAGATCGAAAGCCGCGACCGGCGTGGTCCCCCGCTGCTCGAGGCTGCCCCGCCCGCGCCACTCCCTCCCCAAACACAACCCGGGAACCCCTTATTTGGTTCCACCTCGTCCACTGCGGGAAAACCGTCAATCACCTTCAGGGCATGAGAGGATTCCCGGGAGAGGCTCCGGCTGGGTTCTAGCCTTCGCCGCTATTTCTCCCCTCGGGGCTTCCTTCGAAGGGCAAACTTCAGGCCCGACCAGGTCTGGTCGATGGACGCGATCTTGTAGTCCACCAGCCCCGAAGCCAGGCCGATCCTTCGCACGGTGTTCTGGGTCAGGTCTGAGGGGAACCCCGAGGCCTTCTTCGGCCAGATGATCCAGATCCCCCCTCTTCCGACCCGGGGGGGCCATTTCCGAATTCCCCTCTCCAGCTCTCCGACGGACCGGACAAACCAGAGGATGAGCTCCACATCCCCGGTGTACCGTTTCACGAGGCGAGCCCCGTCCGGGAGAGACCCCAGGCTCTCCTGGAACCCCTCCGGACCTCGAGCCACGAGGACGGACATCCCCTTCTTGATCCCCAGCTTCTTCGGGAGTGGAGTCCCGGAATACCCGGCCAGGGCCGAGTCGGGCACGATGGGGCTGGACGGCGGATGCTCGAGGGCTTGCCTGATAGATGCGCCGATTTCGTCCCAGGAGACGAAGACGGCATCCGGCAGGACCTTCCTGACGCCGGCCACCTTCTCGGGGGCGCCTCCGGCGAAGATCAGCGGCGTGGAGCGAGTGGCGCCATGGATTCTGAGGGCTACGGCCAGGTCTCGTCCCTGAGCGGGGCTCCGGGAGAGATCCACTACGATAGCTTCGGGGGGGTCGTCCTTCAGGATTCTGAGAAGCCGCCCGGCGTCGACGGGGTGGAATCGAACCGAGAACCCGAGCTCCTCCAGCTCCCTTGCCCGTTCCCTTCCCTCCGAAGCCTTCCAGTGGGCAAGACACAGGCTTGGAATGGGGACCATTTCGTCCTCCGTCGCTGCTCTCGAGTGCATGGAGTGAAGGCTCGCGCTCGCCAGGTAGCCCCGCGACTCCCGAGCTCCCACACCCGGGGGATGGTCCGACTCTTTCCCCATGCCCCTTGCACCTGACGTAACGTGAGGTTGTATCCTCCATTGGCGTCCAGAAAGGAGGATAGGCATGAGCGACCCGGAGATCAAAGTGGGTGAGCTCGCTCGGCGAGCGGGGGTGACGGTGCGGACACTCCACCATTGGGGAGAAGTGGGGATCGTGCGCCCTTCCCGGCGGACCCCAGCGGGGCATCGTGTCTACGGGGAGTCCGCCGTTCGACGCCTCATGCTCGTACGGAGCCTCAGGGCGCTGGGCCTCGGCCTGGATGCCATCCGCGACGCCCTGGATTCGGGGAACGTCACCCTCCAGCAAACCCTTCAGGCGCACAAGGCTCAGGTACGGTCCCAGGTGATGCTCCTGAGGCACCTTGAGGATCGGCTGGACAGGATCCTGAGGCACATCGACAACGGAGAAGAGCTCTTCGTCGGCGAGCTCCTCCAAACCATGGAGACGATGACGATGATCGAGAAACACTTCACTCCCGAACAACTCGAGGCCTTGTCGGCCCGAAGGGAGGCCCTGGGAGAGGATGCCATCCGTCAGGCCGAGGAGGAGTGGCCACGGCTTATCGCCCAGGTAAGGGAAGAAATGCGAAAGGGAACGGATCCGGCATCTCCGGTGGTCCAGGCGATGGCCGCTCGTTGGCGCGAGCTGATTCAGGCCTTTTCCGGGGGAGACGTCGGGATCGAAAGCTCACTCGGGAAGATGTTCAAGGCCGAACCCCAGATGGCTGCTGATCAGGGGCTGGACCCGGAGATATTCCAGTATGTCGGGAGGGCACTCCGGGCCGGATCGTGACCGCGGCCGATGGCTCCCGTCCGTGAGGAGTCTCGCTCCTCCCAGAATCAGCCCCCGGGGCAGGTCAGGCTCCGCCAGCCGAGCCGCCCCCCCTGCCCCGGGGCATCAGGGCTCGTAATATTCCACCTTCACCCCGCATCCGTCCCACATCCGCTCGTACTCCTCCATGCGCTTCGCGACGAAGGCGCGGGCCTCCTCGGCACTACCCAGGAGCCTCGCCACTCTGGCGTCTCTCGACGGTGACTCCACAGCCATGCGCTCCTCTCCCACCTCCGCGATGATGAGGTCCCCCGCCAACTGTGTGTGGTGACGCTCCACCTCCGGAAACGACGGAGAAAGGGCCTCCCATTCTTCAGCCGAGAGGGGCACTGGCCCTCCGGCAGCCACCTTCTCAAGGAACTCTTCCAGCTTCATGGGAACTCCAACCGTACGTTTTCCCGAGGTTACCCGAGAGCGAAGTCAGCCGCCGCCTCGGCATGGATTAGGGCCGTGTCGAAGAGGGGAGTCTCCGTGTCCTCCGGCCGGAGGAGGAGGCCGATCTCGGTGCACCCGAGGATCACACCCTGGGCTCCTTCCGCCACCAGGTCCCGGACGATTCGCTGGTACTCGTTGCGGGACTCGGGGCGGATCCTCCCCAGGACCAACTCCTCATAGATGACGCGGTGGATGAGCGTCCGGTCCTCCGCTCTCGGAACGGTGACCTCCAGCCCATGGCGCTCCTGGAGCCGTTCACGATAGAAGGGCTCTTCCATAGTGAAGCGCGTGCCCAGGAGTCCCACCCGGGTCAGGCCGGCCTCCCTTATTCGCTGGGCCGTGGCATCCGCGATGTGGAGGAGGGGGATCTGAACGGCTGCCTCGATGGCTGGAGCCACGAGATGCATGGTGTTCGTGCAAAGGACCAGGAAGTCGGCCCCCGCCTCCTCGATGATCCGAGCCTCCCGAGCGAGCATTTGTCCCAACTCCGCCCACCGTGCCTGATGCTGGAGAACCTCGACTTCCTGGAAATCCACGCTCAGCAGGATGATTCGGGCGGAATGCAGCCCCCCCAGACGCCTGCCCACCTCACGGTTCAGGACCTGGAAATAGGGTACGGTGGACTCCCAGCTCATGCCCCCGAGGAGACCCGTGGCTCTCATGGTGACCTCCGCTCCGGGAGGGGTTTGGCGCTTGCGGCGCGCCCCCTCCGTTGCGCATCGTGTTCGGTTTCGACAACCTAGGGTTCGAGCCCGGCCCGCCGCCACCATGCCGGGGATCTCCCACGCCACGATCCGGAGTTTGCCTCGATGTCTCGCTTCCCTCTGTGGGCAGCCGTTCTCGCCGGCCTCGCCGGCCTGCTCAGCTCCCCCGTCCCCCTCTTCTCCCAGGAGAGCTCCCCGCCCCAGGTCAGGCCCTTCGGCGCATTCGCTTTTGAGGACAGCGTGCATGTGGCTCTCCCTCCCCGCGAGACGTTCGACCGCTTCCTGGAGGTGGACGCGTGGTGGGATCACCGGTTCAGCGAGAACCCGAGCCGGTTCTATATCGACGCCCGGCCGGGTGGCGGGTTCTACGAGATCTTCGATGATTCCGAGTCGGGTGTTCAACACGCCACCGTGATCTACGTGGTTCAGGGAGAGGTCTTGAGAATGCGGGGGCCTCTCGGCCTGAGCGGATATGCTCTCGACATGGTCTACACCCTGACGTTCCATGAGGGAGACTCCGGCACCTGGGTGCATCTCGAAGTCCGAGGGGCGGGAGAGCTGGAGGAGGGTTGGCCTGGAGTGGTCCAGGGTGTCTGGCATCACTTTCTGGCCGAGCGCTTCAAGCCCTACGCGGAAGGGAGACTGGGGTGACGGGCCTCACCCCCACCTGCGTATAGGGGAAAAGGAGGCGTCAGCATGAGCGAGCCGCGTTTTACGGACAAGGAGGTGGCACTCATCCTCCGACGTGCGGCGGATCTGGAGAAGAAGGCTCCCTCTACCGCTGGGTCCTCCGCCAAGGGACTTACCCTCTCCGACCTGAAGGAGATCGCTTCGGAGGCGGGCATCGATCCAGAGTTGGTGGCCCGTGCCGTGACGGAGTTGGCAAGCCCCAGGGGGCTTCGATCCGGGTCTCTCCTGGCCGGGCCTGAGACCGTGCAGAGGGAGGTCCGGGCCACGCCGGGAGAGCTCGCCAGGGAGGAGATGGCGGAGCTGGTCAGGCTGGTGGATGAGGAGGTCCGAGACCAGGGCATCGTCCAGGAGGCACTGGGGCATGTCCGTTGGACGAGCCAGGGACGGTTTCTCAGCACCCAGGTCTCTCTGGAGCCAGGCGGCGGCGAGACGCTGCTGCGGGTGGAGGAGCGCTATAGCGACGCCATCCGGGGGGTGCTCCACGGGATTCCCGCCAGCTATGGGTTCATTTTTGGCCTGGCCACCGCGCTGGAGGCACTGAACCTGGGGCCCCTCCCGGCTGCGCTCTTCACGGTGGCATCCGTCGCTGCCGGCTGGGGCATTGGAAGCTCCATCTGGCGGGGTCTGGCGGGCCGGAGCAAGGCGCGAGTCCGTCATCTGGCGGAGCGGATCGGCACCAGGGCCAAGGAGATCGTGGAGAAGAAGGATCCGGGTCTTCCGGAGGAGGGCGACTGACGGCAGGCCCACTGCAGACCCCGGGGCCACGGGTCCTGGAGAATCTCCCTTACATCTGAAACGTCCGCACCGCCGCCAACCAGGCGAAGGGGTTTTCCAGGTGGATGGAATGGCCGGCTCGGGGAATGAGCCGGAGCTCGGCAGCCTGGATCATCCCCGCCATTCGTCGGGCGAGGGTGGAGAACTTCTGGTCCTCCTCCCCGGCCAGGACAAGAGTGGGTGTTCGGATGCCGGGGAGGTCGTCCCAAAAGGAAGGTTGGGCTCCCGTTCCCAGACCTCGGAGGCACGCTGCCAGGGCCTCCGGATTGTTCCTCAGGCGGCGCTCCCGGTTGGCTTCCCGGATCTTCGGAGGCAGCTTCCCCTGAGTGGCGAAGAGCGGCAATCCCATCCAATGATCCACGAAAGCCTCCATCCCACCTCGGAGGATTCCCTCGGCCAATGCATCGTCCGCACGGCGCCTGGCCCTGCGCTCGTTTTCACCGGGGAGCCCCGGCGACGCGCTCTCGAGAATCAGTGACGAGACCCGACCCGGCTTGAGTACCGCCCCTGCCAACGCGATCCTGCCTCCCATGGAGTACCCGAGCCACCTCGCCCTCTCGACGCCCACGGCGTCCAGGACCTGGCCGAGGTCCCGCAGGACCTCCTCCACTCGATAACGTTCCGCATCGGTGGAGAAGTCGCTGGCACCGTGCCCCAGGAGGTCCACAGCCACGACCTGGTATGCCTGGGTCAGCCCCTTGAAGGTTTCCTCGCCCCAGGCTTCCACGGAGCCGGTGAACCCATGGAGCAGAAGCAGCGGATCGCCGTCTCCTTCCACACGCACGTGCAAGCGCAGGCCGTCCCGCATGGTCACGAACATGGGTTTCCTCTCAGGGCTCTGTCGTGGGCATGGGTCCCGAGTGCACCCCGCCTGTGAATGGCTCACTCACCGTACAGATCTTCCAGGTCGGCCTGGGCCAATTCCACCAGGAAGGAGGAAATGCCGGCGGTGAGTGCCTCGAACACGGCCTTCCCCGCAGCCTCCGAGCCTCCTGACGGATCACCCACCCCCGTGTCGTCGGTTACCAGGATCCAGTTCCGGGGGGCCCAGGCCCACCCCTCCCGTAGCGCGCGAATCCTGAACGTCCGAGCCTTTCCCGTGCCGGCCTCGGAGAGGGGAAGCACGAGATCCGGAGCCAGGTGAAGCATGAGGCTGGTTTCCGCGATTCCCGCATGGTCCCCAGGCTCCGCAAAGTGCTCCCGAACCTCCGGGAGCTCGAACCAGCTCATGGCGCAGAGAAAGACCTCCGTCTTGGCCTGGAGCTCGCGGATCATGGGCCGAAAGTCGTTTCCACCGTGCCCATTGAGGACAAGGAGCTTGGATAGGCCCTGGGCCTCCAGACTCTCCACAATGTCGCTCAGCACGAAGGCCTGAGTGGTCGGGTTCAGGTTGATGGTGTGGGGGATATCCACCTGCTGGGCGTTGCACCCAAAGGGGATCGGGGGCAAGACCAGGCAGCGGGACCCCTGCTCCCAGGCCTTTCTTGCCGCAACGGTAGCCACCGCTTCAACCTGAAGCGTGTCGGTACCGAATGGCAGGTGGAGATTGTGGGCCTCCGTGGCACCCCAGGGAAGGATGGCCAGCTCGTATTCCGTCTCTCTCACGGTCTTCCAGTTGGTCTCGGAGAGAACATATGGACGACCTGCCATGCTTCTCCTCCCCGGCGGGACCGGCCGTCGAAGCCGGCCGGGCGGAATGCGTGTGTCTCCCTCTGCGTCAAGGTAACGAACCACCCGCTGTGGCGCTCCACCTTTCCGGCGGCCCCTCCCCCTTCCATCCCCCTGACCGTAGCTTCTTTCATGTCGCCAGCGGCGGTCCGGATCTTCGGTGCCGCACGTTCCGCGGAAAGGTATGGGAGATCCGTGTTTCTTTCTCCGCGTCACAAGATCCTCTTCGTGCACATCGCGAAGACCGGCGGGACCAGCATTCGGGCTGCTCTCAAGCGCCTGCATTGGACCGACCCGTATGCCATCCCCATCCACCTCGTGAATGGATTGACCCGGGTCCTGAAGTACCGGACGGGCGCGAAGTTTCCTCGTCATGCCAAAGCCATCGCCGCTTACGAGAATATCGGCGAACCGTTCTGGAGCCAGCTCTTCAAGTTCGTCTTCGTGCGCAACCCCTGGGATCTTCAGGTCAGTTCCTGGCATCACCTCCAGAGGGTGCCCAACGCCCCCACCGATCAGTTCGACGACTTCGAGGCCTTCCTCAGGCACAAGTTCGATCGCGACAGGCCATTCGAGTATTACTTCGAGGCATCACGACAGATTCAGAGCCACTACCTCACCGATCTCGATGGCAGGATCATCGTGGACTTCGTTGGGCGCTTCGAGAGACTCCACCAGGATTTCGAGGAGGCGTGCCGCAGGGGAGGTATCCCCCAGATCACTCTTCCGCACCGGCGTCATTCCAGGGAACGGAAGAAGGACTACAGGATCTACTACGACGACGTGACGGCCCAACTCGTGGCCGACCACTACGCAGAAGACATCCGGCGTTTCGGCTACACCTTCGATGACTTCGACAGGGAGATGGAGCCCTGGGAGATTCCGGGGAAGGTCTGAAACAGCCCCCCCCGGGAAGACCCGTCACGCCCTCGACCGCCAGAGAAACACGCCGATGATCCCGCCGAAGATGGCGCCCGGCCAGCTGGCCACGAACCACCCCACGGCAAGCCCCACCGGAACCATCATCAGGGAAGGGACCCGAAAGCCGCCACCGGCGCCCCCTTTCTGCTCGGTCTTTCGCCCGCTCATGGACTCTCCCCTCACCTTCGCTCCGGTGGGACCCCATACGGGTACAGCACGCTCAAATCCGCGTGCTCATAGGGGAGAGCATCCAGATAGGTCGTGCCTACGAAGGGACCCGGGGCCTCCACCACAATGATGGTCTTGGCGAACCCCGTTTCGTCGAAGCCGCGACGGAAGTGGACCCGAGACTTCACCACGAAGACGTCAAAATCCTCCAGGTCGATGGGGGCGAATCGGAATCGCCCGGGATCCGTCACCTGCTCGTACGTGGGGGTGATGATGACCACGTTCCCATCCCCGAAGGCCACCACCGCTACCCGGTCATAGCTGAACCCCTCGTCAAAGTAGATCAGAGTGCCCTGGATTCGCGCCGGCGTACCGCCGGAGGGAGTGAAGCCCCCAATCTCCATGTCGAACGCATCCCCGGCGGACGCTCCGCTGGCCTCCAGATCCTCCAGGGTGCCCGGCGAGGTGATGGTTCCGTATAGAACGTGCCCGATGCCCGCTGCCTCGAATGCCCTGAGAATGTGGGTGGCGTCCCCGGGTCGGTCCGAATGATCGCCCACGGCAACGGGTACGGCACCCTCGCTCACAGCCTGGCGTACCTGTCGGGCCGCTTCTTCAGGGAGGGGATAGCTCCCGACCGCAAAGGCCTCTCTCACCCGCCAGAAGTAGTCGTTCATGTCCTCGGCGATCTCGTCGGCCAGCTCCTGGTCACCGTTGGTCATCACATGGATCGTGGCGCCCACATCCGGCACGTCGGACCAGGGGTATCCGTAGAATACGCTTACGAAGGCGTCTTCCTGCCTTGCCTCCCATCGCCGGGCTCGCTCCATGATGTCCATCGATGGGGAGGCCCCGGTCCACTGCAGCACCGTGGCGGTGATGATCCCCGGCGTCCGGGTGGCGGTGGTGGGAGCATAATCTCCGCTCATGGTCATATGGAGCGCCCGGGCGGCCCGCTCCCCCTGGAGTGCAGCGTCGTAATGGGGATAGCGCTTGGTGGTGAATGCGAAGTCCGCATGGCGAAGGAACTCCCCGTCCTCGTTTCCGTGGAGGTCGAAGCTGGCGGCGATGGGCACGTCGGGACCCACCACCTCCCTGAACCGCCGGGCGATCTCTGCTTCTGGTCTGGGAACGTTCCGCACGGCCATGGCACCATGGAGCGCCAGGTAGACACCGTCCACCGGCATGGCAGCCTCCAGGTCCTGGATCATGAGGTCCAGGAAGTGGTCGAAGGTCTCCTCGGTGTTCCAGCTTCGCGAAGACCCTCCAAAGACCCCCACCGGCGACGTCAGGCCCACCAGCTCCATGTCGCCATAGTCACGTGCCATCTTGGTGAAGCCCCTCACGTAATCATCCGCATCCAGGAGATCTTCCCCCGTCAGAGGGGGACTCACCTGCACCCAATCCTCCACCGTCACGTCACCCCCGGGGCAGAAGGTACAGGTCTCGTGAGAGAACATGGCAACGGCAACCTTGAACTCCGCGTCGCGCACCTCCCCCGTTGGTCCACACGAAAGAAGAGCGAACGTCAGGATGACGAAGGACCTCTCCACAAACCTGTTCATGTTCTGTTCCTTGCCGGAATGCGTTGCGTGAGGACGGGCAGGGCCGACCGTCCACCGGTCGCGGGCCATGAGACGGCATTACGTCCGGAGTCCGGTGTTGGGACAACCCTGCTTTGACCCCGAAGCTCTCGGGGCGAGTGGACTTCAATACGAATGGGTACCGAGAACGACCTCCACCCCGAAATTCTGCTCGAGGAGGATCTTGAGGTCGTCGAAATCGATGGGGCAATCGGCCGTTTCCATGGCCAGCTTCATGCAAGTCCCCAGGTGTATCACGTCAATCTTCCGGTCCAGCCCCTTGGCCACCTCGTGCAGGAGCTTCACCCTCGGCACGGTGAGTCCGGGGCAGTCGCCACAGTCCGTCATCCCCACCAGCTCCACGGGCTCGTCGGCATATCGGGCGAACTCGCCGTTCCTCTCCGACAATCCCTTGTGACACTTGGCGCACGCGATGCAGGAGTGGTCCTGGATCTTCTTGCAGAACAGGATCGCGATATTGGGCATGGCTCTCTTTCCGGTCGGTGCCCGAGATGCCTCACCCCCACCCACCACACTTCCAGTGAAGGTGGGGCTTCAGAAGCCGGCTGCCAATAGCAACCTCAGGGCACTTGGCGGGAAGCGATCACCCGGCAAGGAAGATCTTCAGGCTGACCAATGCCAGGATTCCCGCCAGGAGCCTCTGCAGGGTCCCGGGGCTCAGCCGTTTCGCCCCGACGTCCGCTCCGATCCACCCTCCCAGGGCGACCACTCCCATCCATACCGGGAGAAGCACCGGGAAGGCCCTGGAGTGGGAGAGCACCCCCACGAGAGCGGCCAGGGAGTTCGCCAGGATGAATGCAGAGGTCAGGGCGGCGGTAACCTTGGGATTCGCCCATCCCATGAGGATGAGGAGCGGCGCCAGGAATATGCCACCTCCGATGCCGATGAGGCCCGAGAGAACGCCGATTGCGCCCCCGGCTCCCAGGGAGGCCAGAAGGGGTGGGGTCTTCACCGGCTGGTCCATGGGGGGAGGGGGGCGCCAGAGAAGGAGGGCGGCGGCCCAGAGGAGGATCACCGCTACGACCGGCTTGAAGACCTCGGCCGGCAGCGTAAGTACTCCCCCCAGAAACGCCGCGGGAACGGAAGCCAAGATGAAGGGAAGACAGAGACGCCCGTCGAAGAACCCCGCCCGTGCAAACTTGACAAGCCCGATTGCTGCCACGACGACGTTCAGCGTGAGGGCGGTCTGCCGAATGTTCTCGGGCGCCACCCCCAGAAGGGCCATGGCGGCCAGATACCCGGACCCTCCTCCCTGGCCCACGGAGGAGTAGAGAACGGCCAGGATCAGGAACAGAGCTGTCAGGGCCCACGCCACCTGGGGGTCCATCAGGGCCTCGAGTCAAGCTTGATGAGGACTCGGACGCCGAGGCTCCAGTGCCTCACCCGGAAGGGGCAGAACATCGTCGGGGCATCCATCGTCCGGGGGGGCCGGCGGATCTCACCCACCCTCCCGCAGGACCGCCGGCACCGGTCGGTCGGGGGTCGGGATCTCGTTGAGGATGGAGGCGATGACCCAATCCCCGTCTCTCCTGACGAGATGGAACGAATCCACACCCGCCTGCGGAGGACGCCCCGCCCCGGGGATCTCCGCTTCGTAGAGAGCCCAAACCTGGGCAATGTCGCCGAACTCCACGGAGTGCGTCCGAACGATCCGCTCCGTGAACCCTGTAGCCACGACGTTGGATCTCTCGATGAAGGTCACGAAATCCTGAATCCAACCCTCCACCGAAAAGACCGTGGTTTCGCTCCGGCTGGTGCGGAGGACTACCACAGCTTCCGGGAGGAAGAGGGCTCTGGCCCGATCCCAGTCCGGCGTGACACCGGCGGGAAAGGTGACCAGGTCGTATAGCGCCCGGACCACAGCCTCGGCGGAGCCGGCACCCTGGGCTGTCGCCGCCTCCTGGGCGGCCATCGTGCCGACGTCTCCCATGGCGCCACCCAAGCATGAGGCCATGAAGACCGGGAGAACGAACTTCCTGCCATACCTCATGGATTCACCTCCCCACGATCAGGAATCTCGAGCTGCAGCGGGCGTCTCTCCTCCTCCTCGCGGCGCCTCACATCGAGGCAAGCTGTCGCCACGGAGGGGAGAGGGCAAGGCACCCACTTCCGGGTCCAAATAACGCCTCAACATTCACATTGGGCCCAAGTGTCTTAAACTTGTAGTACGTTTCATAGGGTGTCGTCGGCGGCTGGCCCTCCGGTCAACCGCCGACGCCGCATATACACGGTACCGGGAATGAGTTCGAGCATATTCGGTTCTGTTGGAAGAGTCCCGAGGGCCCTCCCAGGTGGAAGGTGGGCCGTCCTGCCCTTGGCTGGCCTGCTCTGGGTGACCCCCGCTTCGGCACAGGGCCAGCAAGAGGACACCAACGGGACCCGTGCCCTGCCGTCGGTCCAGGCCGCCAGAACCTCGGAGACCATCCATCTTGACGGTCTCCTGACAGAGGAGGCGTGGAAGGCGGCGCGACCCGCCACCGTATTCACGCAGCTCGATCCGTGGGAGGGAGAGCCCGCCACCGAGGACACGGAAGTCTACATACTCTATGATGACGAAGCCCTCTATATCGGGGCGGTCCTCACTGATGCCAGCCCCATCTCCACCCGTCTCGGGCGTCGGGACGGCTTTCTCATGGACTCGGATTGGCTCACCATCTCCCTGGACACCTACAACGACAACCGGTCCGGGTTCAAGTTCGAGGTGAATCCTTCGGGGGTCCGCAGCGACGAGGCCCTGTCTCGTGGACAGGACAGACACGGGGACAGCTCATGGGATCCGGTCTGGGAGGTGGCCACCCACATCAACGAAACGGGATGGACCGCGGAGCTCAGGATCCCTTTCAGCCAGCTCCGGTTCCGGAACGTGGACGAGCAGGTCTGGGGAATCCAGATCTCCCGGGACATCGCCCGGAACCGGGAGAAGCAACTCTTCTCCTTCACGCCCAAGGATGAAGCGGGTGGGATCGCCGCATACGGACACCTCCTTGGAATCCGGGGCGTCAGGCAGGCGAGGGGGCTGGAGCTTCTCCCCTACGTTCAGAGTCGAGCCGAGTTCGTGGAGATCGATCAGGATTCGGAGGCCGGCTTCGACAATCCCTACCGCGACGGGTCGGACTTCTTCTACGGGCTGGGGATGGACCTGAAATACCGCCTCAGCTCGAATCTCACCCTGGATGCCACCGTAAACCCCGACTTCGGCCAGGTGGAGGTGGATCCGGCGGTGGTGAACCTCACCGCCTTCGAAACCCGGTACCAGGAAAAGCGCCCCTTCTTTGTCGAAGGGGCCGGGATTTTCTCCTTTGGGGGCGGCGGTGGTGGTGGCGGCGGCGGCGGCGGCGGAATGATGGGAATGTTCGGCGGGGGTGGCGGGGGTGGCGGCGGTGGCGGCGGCGGAACCGAACTCCTCTACTCCCGACGCATCGGTGGATCACCCCGGGGGGACGTTCCGGACGAAGCCGTCTACGAAGACGTCCCTGAGCAGACCACCATTCTGAGTGCCGGAAAGCTCACCGGGCAAACGGTGGGGGGGTGGTCCATCGGGATCATGGAGGCCGTCACGGCGCGAGAGATGGCCAGCTTCGTGGACGAGCTCCAGAACAACGGGAAGGCCGAGGTCGCGCCCCTCAGCAACTACTTCGTAGCGCGGGCCAGGAAGGACTTTCGCGACGGGCAATCGGCCCTCGGAGGAATCGGCACGGCCGTGAACCGGGACCTCAGTGACCCGCTCATGGCATCCGAGCTCCGCTCCGCCGCATACACCGGCGGTCTGGACTTCTTCCACGAGTGGGGGAATCGGGCCTGGTCCCTCTCGGGACAGGTCGCTGGAAGCCGGATCTCCGGCGAGGCTGGTGTCATCGAAGACGCCCAGACCGCCTCCGCCCGCTACTACCAGCGTCCCGACGCCGGGCACCTGGATCTGGACCCGAATGCGACCTCACTGACAGGGTACAACGCGGAGCTCTCCTTCCGGAAGCAGGCGGGCCTGCATTGGCGAGGCAACGTCCAGGGGAGCCTCACCAGCCCCGGATTCGAGGTCAACGACATGGGCTACCAGCGGGACGCGGACCGACGGGAGCTGCAGGGTAGCCTCCAGTATCAGGAGAACCGCCCCGGGGACGTATTCCGGAACTGGGAGATCTCGGCAAGCCCTCGCGCCTCATGGAACTTCGACGGGGACCGGATCGGGACCTCCGTTTCCCTTCGAGGAAGGCTGACCTTCCTGAATTACTGGTCCCTCCATCCCAGCTACTCCAGGGATTTCTGGAGCCTGGACGACCGTCTCACCCGGGGTGGACCCCTGGCCAAGAAGCCGGCTGAGCACCAGCTGTCTCTTTCCGCGTCTTCGGACTTCTCGAAACCCTATAGCGTGAACTTCTCCGTAAGACGGCAGTGGGACGCGGCAGGTGGATCCCAGACCTCTTTCAACACCCGTGTCACCCTCAAACCCACCAGCACCTGGGACATCTCCCTGGGGCCGAACCTCTCCTTCAACAAGGCCGCGGCCCAGTACGTCACGACCCACGAGGACCCCTACGCCACCGGAACGTACGGCACCCGATATATCTTCGGGGAACTGAAGCAGACCACTCTCTCCATGGAGACACGGCTGAACGTCACCTTCACACCGAACCTGACCCTGGAGCTCTTCGCCCAGCCCTTCATCGCCAGTGGGGATTACGGCCAGCTGATGGAGCTACGGGCACCCCGCACCTTCGAGTTCAACCGATACGGAATCGATACCGGGACCACTCGACCCGGCGAGGACGGTGATTTGATTGTGGATCCCGACGGGGACGGGCCGGCAGAGGAATTCACCATTTCCAACCGTGACTTCAACCGGGTGTCTCTCCGTGGGACGGGAGTGCTCCGGTGGGAGTGGCGCCCGGGCTCTACTCTGTTCCTGGTATGGCAGCAGAGCCGGTCCGACAGCGACTACGACGCCAACGGGAAATTCGAGTTCGGCCGGGACGTGGATGCCATGTGGGGAGCCAGGGCGGACAACATCTTCATGCTGAAGGCAACCTACTGGATCGGGTCCTGACTAGCCGACGGGGGCACCTGGTCCCGAGGGAAAGCAATCACAGCAGTCGCCCCCCCCCGGGCGATGGTTTTCGCCAGGGGGTTCGTCATGGGCCCATTCCTGGGGCATGAAAAGGAACCGCCGAGAGACCCATGAGGGGCCTCCCGGCGGTCTTACTGTCTCTGCCTCTTTCCCGAGGAGCTGAGAAGGTCAGAGCCCTCCTCCACCTCCCCGGCGTTTGGCGGTCCGGCCCGTGGATGAGGAGGAACTCCCGCTCCGAGCCCCACCGGAGGTCATGGCGCCGCTGCCGCTCCTTCCGCTGCTTCCACTCCGAGTAGTGGGGGTGGTTCGGGTGCTGGGGGTCGTCCGGCCCGCACTACCGCTGCTCGAGGATGTCCCGCGCCGATACCCCTGGCCATTGATCACTCGACCATGCTCCACAGTCGGCCGGGACTCCACCTGCACATAGATGGGCCGGTAGTATCCGGAGTACCACCCGTAGTTGTAGTAGAATGGAGAGTAGGAATACCCGAATGAGGAATAGTAGAAAGGATCGTAGTAGAAGGGATCCCAGAAGCTCCAGCGGCTCCGATATCCAAAGGAGCTCAGGGGCATGGCCGTCCGGGTCCTCTCATCCCTGACCTCCTCGGGTGCCCCGGAGTTCACCACAAACCTGTTCGGGTAGCTCACGGCGATGGCCAGGTCGATAACGCCCTCCCCCACCCCGGCGTCGGCCAGCCGGACGAGCATGTCCGAGTCGACGTCAAAGGGGTCACCCCGCTCCACGATGAGCGCCTCGACAGCCTTCCCGTCCACCCTCCCGCTGGCCTCGATGAGATCCTCCGGCGTGAGGCGGGCAGACGCGGCGATCCGGGCCGCCTTCACCGACATGGCCCGGGGGGCCACCACTTCCGCCATTCCCGCCGCCTCGACCCTGGAGGCCCGAGCGGCCCGGTAGCGAAGGACCATGGGGACCTTCTCCCCAGCCACATCGATGAGCTTGATGTCCAACCACTCCATGGGATTGGCGAACGCGAGCAGCCCGGTGGCACCCCGCTGCACACCACCCTCACACACATAAGTGGACTTCAAGTAGATCCGACGACCATCGTCGGAGAAACCGGCCTCCTCCTGCCCCACGCACCCTTCCCGCGAGGAGTCCCGGATCTGCCCATCCGTGTAGATGGCCTCGGTGGAGATCAACTCCCCGTCAGACCAGGTGGTCAGCTCCACGCCCTCCTCCCCTTCCAGGGGTTTGACGCAGAGCATGGGGACTTCTTCTCCCCCATCGGAGGCTTCCCAGCAACCCAGCCACGGGAGCCATCGAGCGTCGACGTCCTGGGCCGCCGCGGTTGAGGGAAGGGCCCCGACCAGGAGCAGCGCGGCAGCCAGAAGGCTTCCGGTCAGCAGGCTCCATAATGATCTTTGCCTAGACATGTTGGTCGTCCTTTCCTTGTTCAGAACCGAAGCGCCAGGCCGACAGTCCCCTGGAAACCCGAAAGGTCGATGGGGTCGAACCCGACAAAATCGCTGTCCATATCCGCCTCAGCCCACGAATACCGGCCCTCACCTGTCAGATAGAACCTGGGGCTGAGGGACCACTCGGCACCGGCCAACACGTGGAAGATCCCTGAATTTCCCGAGGACCGGAACGTATCGGTGAAGATCTCGAGGGTCTCGAAATCCACGAAATCCCCGTTCTGTTTGAATGTATAATACACCCTCCCGCCACCGACTCCAATGAAGGGGGACCACTTCCCCGGGATCCACGCCAGCTGGCTGATCCTCCGGCCGCGCTCCCAGAGGTACGCTTTGACGGTGGCGGTGACCGGAACCCAGGAGAGACGCGTATTCTGTTCGATGGGAAGATCGTCCTGGTCCACCCAATCCCTGAACTCGGAACGCGTGTTCGAGTTCGCGTAGCTCACGTCCAGACCCACCTCCACCCGGTTTGTCACCCGGACTCCGAAGCTTCCCCCGAAAACCACCGAGTTGAAGTCACTCTTCTTCAAGGTCATGTCGTTCATCACGAAATCGTAGATCTCACTCCCTGCCCGGGGAATCCCGTACCCCAGGTTGAGGGTCAGGGAGAAGTGGGGTTCCCCGAAGAGGAAGTCCTGGGTTTGCTGAGCGGTGATTGCGTTCGGAATTCCCAGCAAAAGCACCAGCCCTCCCGCGAGAAAGGCCAGTTGCCCAAAGATCCTTTTCTTTTCGTCTCTCATTCCGCACCTCCGGATCTGACCGCCGGACGGTTCCTCGAGGTCCGGCTCCTACAGCAAAGCGCAAGACACATGCCAGCCGGTTCCCCCTGAAGGCCCGTCATTTGGAGGCCTTTTCGGCTTTTTTCTTGCCCCGAGGCTCCCCCCTGCAGGACACCTGACGTCCAGAATTGTGGACAGAGGCCGTTATCCACCGGAGACAGCTCCCTGGAGACGCACGGCGACTGGATCCACCAGCTTCTCTGTGTTTCTTACCCCGTGCTGCGCAGGCGGGTTTCCCGCCGTGACCTTCCAGGCCCGGAGAACGGCGTCGAAGACCCTCTCCACGTCGAAGACTACGCCGGGCCGATCCACCACCTACGGGATTCCTCGGGTCCACCTACGTCAAGCCCCGTACGGTGCCGCGCCCCACCCGAGCCGACCTTGGAAGACACGAGAGATGCAAGGTCCTTTCAACAAGAACGGAGGAGATCACCCATGAAGACCCTGCACATCGCCCGACTCGTCTCAACCGCGGCGGTTCTCCCGCTGGTATCCCTCACCGGTTGCACCGACACCGACCTTCCTACGGCTGGCAGCTTCTTCGAGGAGCCGCGTGTGGCCGAGGCCCCGGGGTTTCCCGGCGGCGAGCCACTGAAGGTCCTCACCCGCAATCTGTACATGGGAGGGGACGTGGGTCTGGTGTTCGGAGCCGACCTCACCGACCCCGTGTCCGTTGCGCAAGCTGCAACCGCCGTCTGGGGTCAGATCCAGGCGAACCGGTTTCCCGAACGGGCCGTGGCCCTGGTGGAAGAGATCCTCGAAGCCCGTCCCCATGTGGTGGGCATCCAGGAAATACCCCAATACGTGGTCCTGAACTCCGCGATGGAGCCGGTGGAGGTTCAGGACTACCTGGCTGTTCTCCTGAACGAGCTGGATGGCCTGCCATACGAGTTGGCGGCGGTTCAGGAGAACACCGTGGCAGTCATGCCGGTCTACCTGGCGACAGGTCTCCACTACGTCCGATTCGTCGATCGGATCGCGGTCCTGGTTCGCACCGACCTCGACGTCACCGACGTGGACCACGGGGGGTATTCGGCGTTCTACCCTCTGGCGGAGGGCCTGGAGCTCCGGCGGGGTTGGACCCGGGTATCCGCCGAGATCGCCGGAGTCCCCTACCACTTCGTGAACACCCACCTGGAGGTGCAGACCTTCGCTCCCATCCAGGTCCTCCAGGCACAGGAGCTGCTCGATGAAGTCATGGCCGGTCTCGACGGGGTGACCATTCTCTCTGGCGACCTGAACTCCGACGCCGAGGGAGGCCCGGGAATCCCGTCCTGGACCCCGACCTACGAGACGCTCATCGCGGCGGGCTTCCAGGACAGCTGGGAGCTGGCCCATCCCGGCCGTCCCCACACCGGCTTCACCTGCTGCCAGGAAAAGGACCTCCTCAACCCGGAGTCGGAGCTCGAGGAGCGAATCGACCTCGTCCTGATTCGGAGTGACGACCGAAAAGGCGGTCAGATCCGATTCCCGGGATCCGTTCACGTGGAGATCATCGGAGAGGGAGACGGAGACCGCACCTACCCCACCGGTCTCTGGCCCTCGGATCATGCCGGGCTCCTGGCCAGTCTCCGTCTTCCCGGGGGAATCTTCAACGCTCCTTGAAGGGGATCCGCGGATCGAGCCATCTCGTCGGCCCCCGGAACCGAGCCCGGCCTCTGCGTCGACGCGTCCTCACCTCCTTCCTCGAACGGCCCGGCCGGCCCCACATGGGCCTGCCGGGCCTGCCCCGGGGCGACCCTTTCCCCGGTCTCCACCCACCCCGGCCCTTCCCTGCAACATTTCCCACTCCAGGATCATCAAAGGAGTGAAACCGCCTGGCCGGAGAACGACGTCCGTCCGGGTGGAAATCCCCACTCAGGGGGACCCCGAACGGCCCCCTCACCACCGGAGGATCGGAGAACCATGCTCAGGAAGATTGCGGGTGCGCTGCTGTTCCCGGGATTCGCCGCGCTCACCCTGTGTCCGCACCTCGGCGCCCAGGAAGACACCTTCGAGTGGTCCCAACGCATGGGACAGGGGCAGGTGCTGGAAGTCCAGGGAATCGTCGGGAACATTCGCACCGTCCTGGCATCCGGGGACGAGGCCGAGGTCGTGGCCAGAAAACGGGGGGATCGCGGCGACTTCGACGAGGTCGCCGTCGAGGTTGAAGCTTTGGACGACGGATTCGTGGTCTGCGCCGTTTACGGATCCTGGAACCATGGACAGGGGCGGTGTCTCCGGGATGGCCGGGACAGCAGGGAAGATCAGGAAAGGGGACGCCACCGGAACGTCGACATCGACGTGGACGTGGAGTTCGAGGTGAGGGTGCCGGCAGGCGTCGAGTTCCAGGGGAACATGGTCTCCGGCGAGATCGACGTGCGGGACCTCCGGTCCCAGGTGGACGTCAGCACGGTCTCGGGAGACATCTTCGTGTCCAGCTCCGGGATGGTCTGGGCCAACTCCGTATCCGGAGATATCGAGGTGGAGATGGGAAATTTCGAAGGGGAAGATATGGAGTTCAGCACGGTCAGCGGGGACATCACCCTCTGGTTGCCGGAGAACTTCGGTGCCAACATCGACTTCAACTCCCTGTCAGGAGATCTGACCTCGGACTTCGACCTGACCGTCAGGAGCCGGAGGAACCGGAGGTGGATCGGGACGGATGTAGAGGGCACCATCGGGGGCGGCGGCAGAGACCTCTCCATCAATACGGTCAGCGGAGACGTGGATCTGCGGCGAATGAGGGGGTAGGATAGCCCTCCTCAACCGTTCGGGTCGTAAACGGCCGCGTGAAGTGCCGCGATGACGTGGCCGAGCCAACCCAGCATGCCGAACGTGAGCAGGTGAAGGGCCCCGGCCAGGAGGAACATGAAGAGGGCAGCGAAGAGGCGACCCTGAATCAATTGTCCCAGCCCCGGGATGAAAAAGCTGGCGATGGCGGCGATGACGTTGCCCGTGGAGCCTCTTCCGTTTGCCATTGGGATCCTCCCTGAAGTCCATACAGATGCCTCCTCCCTCCCTACGGAAGGAGGAGGCGTTCGGGTTTCGAGGGGGAGAAGTCACGGGCCGGGCCCGACCCCGGCACCGCTAGCCGTTCGCGGCGTGCCACTCCGCCAGGACCTCCGCTTCCCGCTCGGCAGACAACCCGGCCCTCAGAGGATCCTGCTCCTCGGGGGGACGGGAGAAGTGGTAGTCCAGGGTATCCTTCGCCGTCACCGCCAGGGGGCGGTAGGTCAGCCCCTTTTCGATCTCGGGGGTCAGATCGAACTTGGCGAAGCCTTCCCGACCCGGGAGGGGCGGCATCCACACCGGCATGTCCGAGTACGGTCGAACCTCGTGCTCTCGAAGGAAGGGCTCCGGCACCCACGTGAAGGTCGCCTCGGCAGTGGTCACGGCACGGATCCCATAGAGGAGCTGGTCCATGGGCCTGGGGATGGCGGGGCCCACACCGTTGTAGACCCCGGTGTTCCCGTCCTCGGCCATCCTCACCATCCACTCGGTGAGGTCCCGGACGTCGATGATCTGGACCGTGTCCGTAGGACTCCCCGGCGAAAGGACCTCTCCTCCCCGGTTGATTCGGACGGGCCAATAGGTGAAGCGATCGGTCTGGTCCCCGGGGCCGATGATGAGCCCCGGGCGGAAGATCGTCGACGTTCCAGGGAAGATCTTCTGGGCCTGGCGCTCACAGAGGGCCTTCTGAAGCCCGTATGGCAGGTTGTCGGCCCCCGGCTCCACCCCGGCGGTCTCATAGGTGAAGGTGGGAGCTCCGGCATGCATGGGAACGGAGCTCAGGTCCGAATAGGCCGACCGGGAGGACACATAGAAGTACAGGTCCACCGAGTCCTTCAGGAACTCCGTGGAATACTCCACCCAGTCGATGTTGGACGCGTTGTTGTCCATGCAGACGTCCCAGGTCCTCCCCCGCAGGGACTCCAGGTCCCCGTTGCGGTCCCCGATGAGGTTCTCCACATCGGGGAACAGGTCGGTGTTGCTCCGGCCCCGGTTGAAGAGGGTGAGCTCGTGACCCCGCTCCAGGGCGTAGCGGACCATGTGCGGACCGATGAAGCCCGTGCCACCCAGGATCAACATCCGGAGCTTTCGGGCCGGGGGTCGCTCCTGGCCTCCGGCACCCGGCTGCCCGCTGCAACCCATGAGGGCTCCGGGGCTCACGCCCAACCCCAGCGCCCCCCCGGCCAGGGCCGATGTCTTGAGGAAATCCCGCCGGGTGGTGTGAATCCTTGTCATCTCAGCCTCTTCTGTCAGCGTTGGACTTCTCCCGCGGCAAGAGGCGGATCATACGCCTCCGGGAGGGTTTCTTCAATTCCGGGCTGGGACTCGCCGTCAGTACCCCACCGCCACCCCGCCCCTTCGGAGGTCCGAAGCCCCAGCCAACCGTCCGTCCGGGAGGCGTTGGACGGCCTGGACGTCCCCGATATGTGGGTAGACGTCCCCGGAGCTATAGCGCTCCCCCACCGGCTGGCCCATGGCCTCCAGGGCGGCGATGACCTCCGGCGAGAGTGAGTCTTTTTCGTACTGCAGCACGTCCGGGAGGTGCTGGTGGTGGAGCCTGGGGGCGTTCAGGGCCTGCCGGATTCCCATCCCGAAGTCCACCACGTTGGAGATCTGCTGGAAGACGTTGGTAATGATGGTGGCCCCCCCGGGGGACCCCAGGACCAGCAAGAGCTCACCCGCCGGATTCAGGACGATGGTGGGGGTCATGGCCGAGAGCATGCGCTTCCCGGGTTGGATGGCATTGGCCTCACCCTGCACCAGGCCGAACATGTTGGGGTATCCCGGCCGAGCCGAGAAGTCGTCCATCTCGTTGTTCAGGACGAACCCTGCACCCGTCACAGTCACCTTGCACCCGAAGAAGGAATTGATGGTGGTGGTGACGGACACGGCGTTCCCCTGTGCGTCCACCACGGAGAAGTGTGTGGTCTCTCCGGCGTCGGCGGGCCCCAGTCCCGGGCCCACCTCAGCGGAAGGGGTGGCCCGGTCCATGGAGATGGACGCTCGTCGCTCGGCGCCGTACTCGTCGGAGATCATCCGTTCCAGGGGCATCTCCACGAAGTCCGGGTCCGCCAGGTAGGTGTTCCGGTCGGCGTAAGCCCGCTTCCAGGCTTCCGCCAGAAGGTGCACGTGCCTCACCCCGTGCCACTCCATGGCCCCCAGGTCATAGCCCTCGAGGATCTTCGCCATGGCCGCCAGGGTGGCCCCCCCGCTCGAAGTGGGGGGCATGGACACGATGGTGTGGCCCCGGTAGGTGATCTGGATGGGATCCCGCCAGGCGGCCTCCATCTCCCGCAGGTCCTGATGGGTGATGAGCCCCCCGCCCCGCTCCATCTCCGCCACGATGAGGTCGGCGGTCGTCCCCTGGTAGAACCCGTCCCGTCCCTGGGCGGCGATGCGCCCCAGCGTCGCGGCCAGCTCCGGCTGTTTGAAGACGTCACCCACTGCCGGCGGTTTCCCACCGGGGAGGAACGCGGCCGCGGTGCCGGGAAACACCCGGAGGTCGCCCTCCGCCATGGAGAACTGCCGGGCCTCCCGCTCCCTCACCTCGAACCCCTCCGCCAGCTCCATGGCCGGTGCCAGCAGCTCCGACCAGGCGAGGTTGCCGAAGCGCTGGTGGGCGGCCCACATCCCCGCCACCGTCCCCGGCACGCCCGCCGCCAGGGGCCCCTCGGTGTATCCCTCCCGGAGCTCGCCTCTCTCGTCCAGGAACATGTCCCGGGTGGCGGCCAGGGGCGCCCGTTCCCGGTAGTCCAGGGAGGCCGTGGCTCCGTCCGCCAGGCGAATGACCATGAACCCACCGCCACCGATGTTCCCCGCCTCCGGGTTCACCACCGCCAGGGCGAAAGAGGTGGCGATGGCCGCGTCCACGGCGTTTCCTCCCGCCTGCAGGATCCGGATCCCCACGCGGCTGGCGTACTCGTCGGTGCTCACCACCATCCCGTGCTCCGCCAGCACCGGCGCGTCGTCGGAGGCGTAGACCCACCCCTCCGGGAAGGGGATGTCGGCGATGGC
>Ga0316578_10000059_pt1 | contig 23667 bp, 25 predicted proteins | sample J0NA_2_FD_203076 | JGI IMG/M metagenome (GOLD analysis project Ga0316578, IMG submission 203076) | Rhizosphere microbial communities from salt marsh grasses in Alabama, United States - J0-2_160517rDrC | ecosystem: Host-associated > Plants > Roots > Rhizosphere | place: USA: Alabama | collected... | reverse complement strand
GACGCTGTCACTTTATTCCCTTTTGGGTATTTTTCGATGACCTTCTGATACTCCAGGATTGCTTTCTCATACCATTTTTCACGATAATAAGTTTCACCGATCCAAAACTGAGCGTTGTCAGCGTTTTTCGACTTGGGAAATTCTTTTAGAAAATTTTGGAACCCTTCCCGGGCAGCGTTAAAATCACCTTTATCATATGCCTGTTTTGCAGATCTGTATTCATCATCTTCTGAACGTTTTTGCTTGGCTTGTTTGCCGGTTGCTGTATTTGAAACCGGCTTTCTTTTTGGAATAGGTCCTGTTGATTCAAGATTCAGATACTGCTCCAAGCGTTCAATGCGGTCTTTATTTGAGTTTGTGGTTTTATCAACGCCCTCTAATTTAATCTGTCTTTTTTCGGATAATTCGGTAAATCCATTTATTTTCTGTTTCAACAAATAATCTGTCTCTTCAAGCTTTCCTCTTAATATTCTAATTTCTTCCTGAAGCTCTTCAATGGTTGCATTTTGTCCTGCAGTTTTGCTTCTTTGCTCCATGTCCGATAGCTCACGCGCATTTCGGATTTCTTCTAGTTTTGCCTCGAGGCTTCTGTTTTTTTGTTCTGCATCAGAATAGCGTTTTTCTGCTTGGGCCAGTCGATCATCCAGCGTCAGGACATCCCTTTGCGTCGCACATCCGGACAATATGGCCGAACACAGTAAGAATATGAATATCTTTGTTCTCATAACAGGATTACCCTTAAAGAGTTCCATTCCCGTTGAGGATATCGGGATAATATAGGTGTCCCTCATATATCCCGATATCCCTCGTCACGTTATATGTAACAAAATTAATCTTTTTATCAGCTTAATTTATGGTAAAGTGGCATCTCCTGTTCTTTGCCCAGGCCTCTTCATTCTGGCCGGGATCTATCGGACGCTCTTCACCATAGCTGATGGTGGTCAGGCGTGATGCTGAAATTCCAAGATCCACCAAAAAATTCTTTGCACTTGTCGCACGCCTATCTCCCAAAGCAAGGTTATATTCAGCGGTACCTCGATCATCACAGTGTCCCTCAATGGTTGATGTCGCGTCGGGATTATTCTGAAGCCATTCTGCTTTTTTCTTTAAAAGCATCTGTGCCTCGGGCGTTAAAGTGGCACTATCGAATTCAAAATGGATGTCATCATTGACAAACATGTCCCTGGCCTGTTGCTTCATCATTGCTTCTTCTTTGAGGCGTTGTTCTTCCATTGCCCGCTGCCGCGCCATTTCTTCCTGCTTGGCTTTTTCAGCAGCCTCCTTTGCCTTCATAGCCTCATCTTCCTCGGCCTGTTTTGCCATCGCAGTCTCATCCTTTACCGCTTTCTTTGCACATGAAGCGGTGAACAGCAATCCTGGGATAATAAATGCCAGAGCCAAAATGATCCATATTTTTTTTCGCATCGTTGCCTCCTTTTAGTTCCTTAATTGTGAATTTTTACATTTAGCGGCAAATATCTAAACAATAAATTTCCTTAATACAAAAAATTAACCCTATTCAAATGTACGGGCAAAACATAATTTCATATTTATCTTTAAAAATTAAATCGGTAAAATTTTATCCAATTTTATTTTCCTGTCATTCTCGGTGACCAATCTGGTTGTGTTTGCTGGCCTTTTAGGGAAAGTAACCGTCGTTGGTCAGTTCCGTAACTTGTCATGACAAAAATTCTGGAAGGTCCCTCTCGTGTTGAACTAAAAACGATAAGGCTCCCGTCCGGAGACCAGGATGGTGATTCGTTATCGCCTTCGTTATGTGTCAATTGAATCGTCCCTTGACCATCAATACCGATCACAAAGATATTGTTCAGCCCCCCTTCCATGCTGGCATATGCAATTTTATCTCCTTTGGGTGACCAGCTGGGCTGGGTGTTATAGTTCCCCTGAAACGTCAATCTATTAACTCGGCCGGAATCTAAATTTTTAACGTAAATTTGAGGGGTTCCGGATCTTTTTGAAACAAAGGCTATTTTTTTACCATCCGGAGACCAAGTGGGCGATACATCGATACCTTTGCTATTGGTCAATCTTTTAATAACTTTTCCGGTTCCGGTCAATAAATAAATTTCCGGGTCGCCTGAAAATGAAAGTGTCGCTGCCAGTTCAAACCTGCTTGGACGCCAGGCAGGCGTTATGTTAATGCCCCTTTCCGAAACCACAGTTCCACGTTTTTCTTTTAAATGTTTTATATAAAGATCGGGGTTTCCCTTGGCATATGACGTATAAGCAATCCATTGCCCGTCCGATGACCACGCAGGTGTGAGGGTAATACTATTGGTATGTGTCATCCTCCTGATGTTGTATCCGTCAAATTCACAGATATACATCTCTTTTGTACCAGAACTTGTTGAAATAAATGCGATTTCTGTATTAAAAATACCCCGGTCGCCGGTCAGACTAAAAATCACATCGCTACAGAAGCGACGAATGATTCTTCTCTGATCATAAATACCGCCCTTATATCTTTTTCCAACCAGTAATTTTTCTTTAAAGGTGTCATAAAGCCGAAGCTCGATTTCGAGTAAATTGTCTTTTACCAACACACCACCGGTAACCAGCAAATCTGCTCCGATACTGGTCCAGTCGTGAAAAACGACATTGGCAAAACCAGCATCTGATTGAGGCTTTACAAGAAATGCTTCCCTGTTCATTATTTTAAAATATCCTGTAAAATCAAGCGTTTTGGCAAGCAAATCAGATAATGTTCTCGACAGCTGGTCAGTATCGTCTCCAGTAGATATTTTTTTGAAATAAGGGACCGCTATAGGAAGTTTTTTTAAATAGGGCTGGGTGATGTCGATATAATCATACCCGGCCAAAGACACTCCGGGTATCGTCAGAATAAATACTGCAGCGATCGACCAGATAATCAATATTTGACAACTTCTCATAGCAGATAGCAAGCTCCTTTAGTCCTTAAATGTAACATCATATTTATGTCCTGAAAAAGTTGGTGCCAACGTACGAATTATTGGCTGAGGCCTTTATCTGTAAAACGAAATCCGACTTCGAAGTATGGGCGCAAGTACCCTTTTGGGAGGGGGGGAAGCGGATTTGACTTTAGAATCGCTTTTTTTGCCTGTTCATCAAAATAGCTGTTGCCTGATCTTTTATCAAACCAGATATCCTTTATTTCACCGTTAGCCATTATCTTAATTGCCGGCCATGCTTCAAGATCCGTACGACCTCCGGCCAGTTGCGCCGTGAACGACCAGTTTTTCTGGATCCTGTATTGTATTTCGACCATATAAATATCCATAAGTTCCAATTCTTTTTTGCTACCGGTGCCGGTGCCGCCGTGGGGAGCAGTTTCTTTGGTCTCCTGCGGTTTGCTCAGGTTTGGAGGGCCGGTTTTTTCGACTTGATCTTTCAAACGGGCGATGGCCTTTTCGACCTGATCCGGTCTCGATTCTTCAACTTCTTTTTCGATTTGGGTTATCGCATTTTTAACCACTTTGTCAGCTTTGAATGTCTTTTTTTTAAGGGACTGCTTAACCTTTGTTTCCTTTGGCTTTAAAGAAATCGATTCTTTGGATTTTTTATCGGTTTTCGGAATCTTTTTAGAAGAAATCGGTACCTTTTGATCAACTTTTTTAACTGCCGTTTGCGGTTTATATACAGCAGGTAACGGTACATTGTTCTGAGAAGGCAACGTCACGAGGCTGACATTTATGACCGAAAGAGAGGGGTTTTTATCAGTGGCATAGCCGGGTGCAAAAATCAAAATGATAAAAAAAACCAGATGGCAGAAAAGAGAAATAGCAAAATTAGAAAAAAAACTCCGGCGCTCGTTGTCCTCATCTCGATAAGTTTGAGGATATGTTCTTTTGTTCATCAGTCTATTGCTTGTTGTTACTTACCTTTCTTTTTTTCGGGAATCGGCTCTGTCACCATACCCAGCTTGTCAACTCCCGCTGCTTTTATCTCGGCCATAACACGGACAACAAATCCGTAAGATATATCCCGGTCAGCCCGAAGGTAAACCTCCCGAGTATCTCGACCTTCCAATATTTTATTTAGCTTGTCCTGAAGAAAATCGATTTCGACCTGATAAGTGTTAATAAATATTTGGTTTTGGTTGTTGATGGTAACGACGAGATTCTCTTTTTTTGCAGCAAGCGGTTGTGAGGTGGTTTCAGGTAGTGCAACGTCCACGCCTTGCATCATCATCGGTGCGGTGACCATGAAGATAACCAAAAGAACGAGCATAACATCAACAAATGGTGTTACATTAATATCAGATATCAGGCGATCGCTTTCGGACCCAATTGCCATTGTATCTCTCCTTGAGGGTTACATTATATCACGTTCAATAATATTTAAAAAATCTGCTGAAAAATTGTTCAGCTCGGATTCGATAATTCTTATCTTCTGCATAAAATGATTAAATGCAATGACAGCGGGAATTGCAGCAGCCAATCCTGCTGCTGTTGCTACAAGTGCCTCTGAAATTCCCGGAGCTACAGTTGCAAGACTGGCAGAACCTTTAAGTCCGATGCCATGAAAAGAACTCATAATACCCCACACGGTCCCGAATAATCCGATGAAAGGTGCTGTGTTTCCGGTAGTTGCGAGAAAAGGGACCATTCGAATCATGCGCGTTGTCTCACTGTTAATCGCCCGGCGCAGCGCGCGTTTTACGTTGCCGATTCCTGTAAACCTTGCGCTCAAAGAAGGGGATTCGCCTTCTGATGAATTTTTCGATTCTTGTCTTTTTGAGGTGCTGGATCGGCTAAGGTTTTTAAGTTCCGAATATCCTACGCGAAAAATTCTGGCTACAGGGCTGCCTCGCAGCTGTTTGGCTTTGGAAAATGCATTGGACAGGTTCCTGCTCTTCCAAAAAAAATCGATGAATTCAGCGGATTCAGCAAACGCCTTTTTAATATAGCGATATTTCATGATCATGATTGCCCATGATGTAATAGAAAAAAATAACAGAAGCAGCAGCACAAATTTAACCATTGGGCCGGCGTGCATTACCATACTGAATATGTCGATATTTGCTGAATTCATATAAAAACTCCGTAGGTTATAAAATTATATTATCATAAATCATTGGTTGTCAAAAGCTTGTTCTTTGTTTGGATATCATGAAATTTTACAAAATATGCCTTGATTCTTGAAGTATATGAACCTGGTTTTGGTGTCAAGAAATTTGGTGGTTCCAACGACTTTCAGTGAATTTTAGGTTGCTTTTGGAATAACCTGCAAATACACATATAAGTTAAGGTAGCGGACCCTTTAGAAAAACCGAAAAGAGAAAAGGAAAGATGCCTTTCTTTTGACACAATGTGTCATAGTACCCCAATATGGTTCAAAACTTGAGTCATAATTTTAATGTTCATTTGCATTCATTTGTGGTTATCTATTTTTAATCGCTATTTTCTAACATCATTGCATTTATAAAATAAGGATTTTTTTATGAAAAATATCGCAAATCTACTGTTTCAAGCAAACATTTTAAAAAATATCCCCAGGTCCGGCTACCATTTTCTGGGTGCAGGCAAAGAATCCGTGGCCGAACATTCATTTAGTGTTTCATTCATTGCATTTGTCATGGCCCAAATGGAGCCTGATGTGGATGCATTCAGACTCATTGCCATGTGCCTGGTCCACGATCTTCCGGAAGCGAAAACCGGCGACCTGAATTACGTACAGAAAAAATATGTGACGGCAAATGAAAATAAAGCGTTAAGACATATCACTAAAAATTTACCATTTGGTACAACACTCACCGATTTGATTACGGAATTTAATGAACGACAATCATTAGAATCCAAACTTGCACATGATGCGGACCAATTGGCACTGATCTTGGATTTGAAATCGCTTTTGGATATCGGGTACGACCCCCCAAAAAAGTGGCTCCCATTCGCCTTAAACCGTTTGGAAACAAAAACCGGTCAAGTTATCGCTCAAAACATTATGAAAACAGAATGGGATGCCTGGTGGCTTGAAAATTATGTTGACAGTCCGGCTAAAAAATAATAGCTGTTTTAGTTTGATCTTAACAAGGATTTAAATGTTTTTAACGGCTTAAAAGAAGACGTTGATCCGGTTTTGTTCAGCCGTAGTTAATGCCATAACCTGTTCAACATATCGGAGGATAAAATGAATTGGTTCACCAATACGATATGGACTTCCGTGGGGAAAAAACTGATGATGGCGGTTACCGGCCTTTTTTTCTGTGTTTTTCTGACCTTACATCTTGCCGGCAATCTGACCATTTATATGGGTAAAGATGCCTTTAATTCCTATGCCGAGCATCTTCACTCCTTAGGCCCCTTGCTTACCCTGGCTGAATGGGGGCTTTTAATTTTTGCTATTATTCATATTTCTTCGGGTCTTCTCCTTTTTTATCAGAATTTCAAAGCCAGACCCACCCGATATGCCGTCAATAAACGTGCCGGCGGCCGAACTCTAGGATCGGCAACCATGCCCTACACCGGCGTTATTCTCCTTTTGTTTGTTATTATTCACCTCTTCAATTTTCATTTTGTGGATAAAACCCATACCACCATTTTTCAGATTGTTTCGAATGCATTCGCACAACCAGGCTATGTATTGATTTATACGTTTGCCATGATTACTGCAGCGGTTCATGTCAGCCATGGATTTTGGAGTGCATTTCAGACCCTTGGCGCAAATCATCCGAAATATACACCCCTTTTAAGGGGGCTGAGCCTTGTATTCTGTCTGATTGTCGGGATCGGGTTTGGTTTTATTCCAGTTTATGTTTCGCTATTAGTTTAAGGAGATAACCATTATGCTTGACGCAAAAATTCCTTCAGGCCCACTTTCAGAAAAATGGGATAAACACCGTTTTGAGCTCAAACTTGTCAATCCAGCCAATAAAAGAAAATATAATATTATTGTGGTGGGTACCGGTCTTGCCGGCGGGGCTGCTGCTGCTTCGCTTGCCGAACTCGGCTATTATGTGAAAAGCTTCTGCGTTCAGGACAGCCCGAGACGTGCCCACAGCATTGCCGCTCAAGGTGGAATCAACGCAGCAAAAAACTATCAAAATGACGGCGACAGTATCTGGCGTCTTTTCTACGACACCATCAAGGGCGGTGATTTTAGGGCCAGAGAAGGCAATGTGTATCGTTTGGCCCAGGTGAGTAATCATATTATCGACCATTGTGTGGCCCAGGGGATTCCCTTTGCACGCGAATACGGCGGGCTCCTGGCCAATCGAAGCTTTGGTGGTGCCCAGGTTTCCAGAACATTTTACGCCAGAGGACAGACCGGACAGCAGCTTTTGTTAGGCGCATACGGCTCATTAATGCGACAGGTGGCAGCCGGCCGGGTCACCCTGTTTCCTCGCCGGGAAATGTTGGATCTGGTGGTGATCGACGGACAGACAAGGGGCATAGTTGTAAGAAATCTGGTTACCGGCGAAATTGAAAGCCACGCAGGCGATGCCGTGGTTTTGTGCACCGGTGGTTATGGCAACGTCTTTTACCTGTCGACCAATGCCATGGCTTCCAATGTGAGTGCATCATACCGGGCCTATAAAAAAGGGGCGTTTTTTGCCAATCCATGTTATACGCAGATTCACCCGACATGCATTCCGGTGCATGGAACCTATCAATCCAAACTGACGCTGATGAGTGAAAGTTTGCGAAACGACGGTCGTGTCTGGGTTCCCAAAACACCCGGAGACAAACGGCCGCCCAACCAGATCCCCGAATCTGAAAGAGATTATTATCTTGAAAGAAAATACCCCAGTTTTGGGAACCTGGTTCCCCGGGATGTGGCATCGCGGAATGCCAAGGCCCAGTGCGATATGGGAAAAGGCGTTGGAGAAACCGGCTTTGCGGTATACCTTGATTTTAAGGACGCCATCAAAAGGGATGGCAAAGACGTCATTGCCCAAAAATACGGCAACCTTTTTCAGATGTATGAAAAGATCACCGCTTCAAATCCCTATGAAGACCCCATGATGATCTACCCCGCATCTCATTATGTCATGGGCGGACTTTGGGTGGATTACAACCTCATGAGCACCTTGCCGGGACTTTTTGTTCTGGGAGAGGCCAATTTTTCAGACCATGGTGCCAACCGTCTCGGTGCCAGTGCCCTGATGCAGGGTTTGGCGGACGGTTATTTCGTGATTCCCTATACCATCGGCGGCTATCTTGCCGGCATGGACCACACGGACGTGACCACCAGTAATCCAGCGTTCAAAGATGCGGTTCAATACGTAAATGAACGGGTGAATAAGCTTCTTTCTATTAACGGCAAACGAACGGTGGATGACTTTCACCGAGAACTGGGCCACATTTTGTGGGAGTACTGCGGCATGTCCAGAAACGATGATGGTCTATTAAAGGCCAGGAACATAATACAGGCGCTTCGGGAAGAGTTCTGGCAAAACGCCGTGGTTCCGGGTTCTGACAAAGATTTCAATCAGAGCCTTGAGCGTGCCGGTCGTGTGGCCGATTTCCTGGAGTTTGCAGAACTACTGGTCATGGATGCCTTTGAGCGTAAAGAATCCTGTGGCGGTCATTTCAACGAAGCATACCAGACCGAAGAACATGAGGCCAAGCGTGATGATGAGAATTTTTGTCACGTGGCTGCCTGGGAATATAAAGGTGATGACACGGAGCCTGAACGCCACAAAGAACCGCTGGTTTTTGAAAATGTCCAATTAACACAAAGGAGTTACAAGTGACAAAGAATATCAACATCACCATAAAAGTCTGGCGCCAGAAAGGACCCCATGTAAAGGGTGGTTTTGAGACCTATCACGCGGCCAATATCTCAACAGACATGTCCTTTCTGGAAATGATCGATGTGGTCAATGAGCAGCTGACCCTTGACTCAAGAGACCCAATTGCATTTGATCACGACTGCCGGGAGGGGATCTGCGGTATGTGCGGTGCTGTGGTCAACGGCCGGGCCCACGGCCCGGAAAAAGGGACCACCCTGTGCCAGCTTCACATGAGACATTTTTCCAATGGTGATACCATCGTCATCGAGCCATGGCGCGCCAAAGCATTCCCCATCATCAAAGATCTGGCTGTGGACCGCAGCGCTTTTGATCAGATCATCATTGCAGGAGGGTATATTTCCGTAAACACCGGGGGGGCACAGGATGCCAACGCTATACCCATTTCCCAGGAAATTGCGGAAAAAGCAATGGATGCCGCTGCTTGTATCGGATGTGGTGCGTGTGTTGCCGCATGCCCCAATGCTTCCGCCATGCTCTTTACAGGAGCAAAGATTTCTCAATTTGCCTTACTGCCTCAAGGTAGACCTGAAGCAGCCCAGCGGGCCCTGGCCATGGTTCGGAAAATGGATGAACTTTGTTTCGGAAACTGCTCCAATGAAAGAGAATGTGAAGCAGAATGCCCCAAGGAGATTTCCATCTCCAACATCGCCCGGATGAACCGGGAATTCTTCAAAGCCGGGATCGGTTCTGCCATCATGTAATACCTGAATCTTGCATGAAAATTAATATGAAGGCCTTTAACTCGTGCAAAATTCAGGTAATACCCATCCGCAAATTGTTGCACAACAGACTTGTTGTACCCCAGGCAACAGAGGATTCATTCGATTCCCCATCTCTAATATCTCCCTCATGAACTGAGAATTTTATAAAGCCGCGTTTCATAAAATCGTTGCACGATTTTATTTTCGTATTGATTTTATCTTCCTATTAGTATAATTAATATGTAATAAATTCAGCCCATTAATTTAAATCTATCAGGTATGAAAATTTGCAATTTTGCAATATTTCTCGTGCCAAACTATAATCTGTTGATATCGTTCAAAGTTAATCTATTCCCCTGCTGAATATCAGACCTCCTGTGCACATTTTTTTGGGCATTGATGCACATATTTCTGTGCATTTAAATATACAAAAATTTATACCTAAGTTGAGCGATTGTCGAGGCTTGTCCGCCTTTGTCTGTGTTGCCGCAGATAAGCAAGTTGAGCTTAGCGAAATCCCGCCCTGCGGGGGAAGATGTCGTTCCGCTATAGTGACCTATGCGGGAGGTCATCTGACGCAGTAGGTGCGGTAATCCTCCTGAGGCGGATAAAGATCGGCAATCCCAACGGGTTTCAAATTTTAAAAATATAAATCGATTCAGTTCATTAAAAATAAAAGAAATTTGATCCCTTTTAAAATTTGTAACGCTCAGTTTAGGTTATTGTATAAAAGATACTATCTCCGGTATTTAAACTCAGGCTTAACGGTCTGAGTAAATTAAGAACTCTGCAAAAATTTTTCATTATCAATATGTAACTTGCCATATATATTATATATAGCAGAATTAGTTCTATAAATTTACAATAATATTAGTATGATACAGAATTATTAAGTTTTTAATATACAGAATTTTTTCTACTTACTAACTAGTTATGTGTAATAAATATATGCAGATATTATTAAGAGATTACTTGATACGATATTGGGAAAAGGAGGATGCTCCCGCTATTGCTAAATATGCAAACAACCGTAAGATTTGGCTCAACCTCCGAGACCGTTTCCCTCACCCGTATCATTTTTCCGATGCCGAAGCTTTTCTTACCAAAGTATTTGAGCAACAACCTATAACTTTTTTCGCAATAGCAAATGAGCAAGAGGCGATAGGTAGCATTGGGCTTATGCTAGGTGAGAATGTTCACCGTTACACAGCAGAACTGGGCTATTGGTTAGCTGAACCCTTTTGGAATAAAGGTATTATGACTGAAGTAGTAAGCAAATTCACCGACTTTGCTTTTGAAAGATTTGAACTTAACCGAATATTTGCTGAACCTTACACAGATAATACAGCATCCGTGCGTGTTCTGGAAAAGTCTGGATTCACACTTGAGGGCACACTTCGAGGAAATGTTTTTAAAGATGGAAAAATTTTAGATCAATATCTCTATGCAAAATTAAGGTGTGGAATCACATAACATCGGCGTGCAAATGACTGCGAAAAACCTCGCCGCCCCTGACGCCGGGCGTTATGTTTAATTCCGGATAACCTATGATATCAAATGATGAAAGAAATGTTTGTTTGTGGTGCGGGGAAGATACAACAAAAAATACAGATAGAGAGCACATTTTTCCAGAAGGAATAGGAGGAAAGCGGAAACTTCCTAGTGAATATGTCTGTAAAGAATGTAATCAAAATCTTTCTTTCTTGGATGAAGCCTTAAAAAAGGAACATGCCACGATGATGCACGCTTTCCAAGTTGATCCGGGGATTAAGGGGAAAAACAGAGGAAAAAGGGATAGAGAGAGAAAAGAAAAGGAAAAAGTAGAAATTCGTGGGAAATACAGTGCCAAAGACACACAAATTAAAAATCATGGTGAAAGTACCAATTTTGTCAATGCTAATTTTGCAGTATTTGCTGAATATTTTGTTCGATCATTACATAAATGCGCTGCCAACATTTTATGTGATATGCATGGATCAAGTTATGTCAGGAAAAACTATAATGAATTGCTAGAATTTGTCAAAATTGGTGGAGATGTTAGGCCGTGGAGTTATGCTGTTAGTTACCCTAAACTTTTTGTCAGGCTGTTAATTACAGAACCTCAGATTCTTTCACAAGATGTAATCGATTCCAATCGGAATAAATACGAAGCGTTCAGTTTTATTCACACATCTGGAATATGGATTGTGGGTTCATCTCCCTTTTTACTGAATGCCAAACTTATCGAAGTTTTTTCTGAAACAATATTAAATTTACCCTATGAGCATAATTCTAAAAAGCCAATCTCTGATTTTTTTGGATTTACTTGGGGACATAAAGATAGAGAAAAAATTGGTAAATTGAATTTTTTTTGGGTCGTTAAAGAAATTGAAGGAAGCCCAAATGAGGAATTTTTACATCTACTCACAAAATGTAAGATCTGTGGACAAACAAATCCAACTGGAATCACGATTAATAGAGAAATAATTTACAAAGGTAACAGAAACAGATCAACTATGTATTCTCAAAATACTTGGAATAATTATACATTAAGTGATCTTAAGAAATTAGGATTTAACATTGAGAAGTGGAATAAAAATGATTTAAAACATTATATGAAACAAGGTTTATCAGTTCCAACAGAAAATGATGTCAGAAAAATGAAAATCGAAAATTGTAATTGCCAGTGCATCAATTGTGGGAATTGGATTAACTTCAGCGCAGAAAATTGTTTTATTTAGAATGTAAAAGCATGAAAAAACATAACATGCGGTTTCACAATTGACCGCTCGTATCTCGCGGCCTGTGAACTGCGGCGTTATGTGGTATATAATTGAAACATGGCAATACTCCGTTGCACAAAAAAACTTCTAACTGAATTAAAAACAAAACCATCTGAAGAGACGACATCTTCTAATGAGGTCGGCAGTTGGCATGCAAATCTTTTAAGGTTCGATAGAAGAAAATGCATTCTTTTTACACACGATGTCACGCTCTATTCATTTCTTATGCCAGGACTTAAAAAAATGCAGTTTGAAAATTTTCGAGAGATTTTTGGACAGAATTTATTTAAAAATCTTCTTTGGGAAAACTTTCCACAGAATCAAATTGAAATCATACTTGATGAACATCGTGAAATTACCATTGCAAAGACAAATAATCGAAATGTGTTGGGTTCAATGAACGATCTGGCCTTTCAACTGAAATATCGAATTGCTGCTATGGGTGGGCTAAGCAATGTCGACCTTGCGGAATTAAATCATGATTTAAACCGAATTCCTATGAGTGCCATAAAAGAAGTATATAGTATCTATGAATTAAGGAATTTACTAGATAAATTTGGCACATAACATGACACTGTACCTGACACCAAGGACCTGCCGGCCCTTGGTGCCGGTGAGTTCAACGTTATATTTATTTGCAAAAAAACATCTTGCATTTTGTTCCCACAATGCTTACAATGTATTACATTTAAATACATTGGAGGTGTTGTATGAGCACAGCAATTTCAGTAAGAATACCAGACCAACTCGCATCAAAACTAACCGAAATTTCAAAAGAAACAGAAAGGCCAAAATCTTTTCACATCCAAAAAGCGCTTGAGGCCTATTTAACCGAACTTGCCGATATTCAGGTAGCCATTGATCGATTACACGATACATCTGATCCTGTTATTTCCATCGAAGATATGAGGAAAGAGCTTGAGCTATAAAATTGCATTCAAAAAGTCCGTTTCCCGAGACCTGAAGAAATTAAGCAAAGATGATGCGAAAAGAATTCTGGATAAAATAGAGCAGGATCTACCCGAAAAAGCGGATACTTTTCCTTTATTAACAGGCAAGTTCTCAGGATTGCGGAAGCTTAGAATCGGAGACTATCGAGTCATTTACACTATTATTGAAAACACGGCTCTTGTTCTAAGGATCAGCCATAGGCGGAATGCCTACAGGTAATATATATCATCCGCCTGGAGCAGACGGCGTGAAAATCGCGGTTTTTCGCAACAAACCTCGATAACTCAACCTATGTCAGGGCCGCTACTCAGGCGGGACGTTAGGTACCCGAAAATAACATATGTATAAGATTTCAAATGGCATAGAAGCACTTGGTTTTGAAAAATGGTACCAGGATAATGTTGACCCAGTGGATTTGGAGAGCTTTGATATTGCAAGAGTGATAGCTCTTCATAAAGACAGCTATATCATAAATAATGGTGAGAATGATGTTTTTGCCGAACTGATTGGAAAAATGCTTTTTAGTGCGACTTCTCCGATTGATTTTCCCGCCGTAGGGGATTGGGTCTTAGCAACTCTCTATGATAAAGGCACCTTTTCAATAATCCATAATGTGTTACCCAGAAAATCACTACTTAAAAGGAAAACGCCGGGAAAAAGAATTGATTTTCAATTGATTGCCGCCAATATCGACGTGGCTTTCATTGTTCAATCCCTAGACACAAATCTTAACCTCAGGAGACTTGAACGATATTTAGTGATGGTTAAGGATAACAATATCGAGCCAGTTGTATTGTTGAGTAAAAGTGATCTACTCAGCACAAAAGACATAGAAAATCGAGTAACAGAAATCCATAAAATTATGCCTTTTTTGCGTGTACAACCATTTAGTAATGAAAATGAGGCTGGTTTGAAAAACGTAAAAGATCTCTTGGCTCCTCGAAAAACATATTGTTTATTAGGATCTTCAGGTGTTGGCAAAACAACATTATTAAACAATCTGATTGGCAACGCTATATTTACAACAAAGACCGTCAGAAAAAAGGATAGCAAAGGCAGACATGCCACAACGTATCGGCATCTGATAAAGTTAGATTGCGATGCAATGCTGATAGACACTCCAGGAATGAGAGAACTCGGTAATTTTTCTATAGAAACAGGTATTGATGAGACATTTAGAGAAATTGTAGAGCTATCAGAGCAATGTCAATTCAATGATTGTACCCATGTTAATGAAAAGGGATGTGCCGTTTTAAAGGCGGTGGGAAATGGGCAAGTGCCGACAAAAAGATATCAAAATTATATAAAAATGAAAAAAGAATCAATTTATAATGAGATGTCATATTTAGAGAAAAGACAAAAAGATAAACAGTTTGGGAAAATGTGTAAGACGATAATGAAACACAAGAAAAATCGAAGATAGCACCTAACAAAAAATGATAATTAAAGAAAAATAAACAAATCCCTTACATTTGCATTAAGCCGGACTTGGCTAAAACACCGCCAAGCCGCTTATGCAAGGCGTTCGGTAGTAAAGGAGGTGGAAAATAGTGACCACCGTGCAGCCTGAAATACGCTACGCCAAGAGTGATGATGTGCACATCGCCTACCAGGTGACGGGCGAGGGTCCGCTGGACCTGGTGTGCGTGCCTGGGTTCGTGTCGCACGTAGAGGCCACCTGGCAGTCTCCGGCCAGCGCGAAGTACTTTCGCCGACTCGCGTCGTTCTCCCGGTTGATCCTTTTCGACAAGCGGGGCACGGGACTCTCGGACCGCACCTCACAAATCTTCACGCTCGAACAGCGGATGGACGACGTGCGGGCGGTCATGGACGCGGTCGGGTCCGAGCGGGCGGCGCTTTTTGGCGTCTCCGAGGGTGGACCGATGTCGATCCTCTTCGCCGCGACCTACCCCGAGCGAACCACCGCTCTGGTCTTATACGGCACATATGCGAAGCGGGCGTGGGCGGAGGATTACCCTTTCGGCTGGCGGGACAAGGAGTGGGCGGCGTTTTTCGCCAACACGGAGAGCTACTGGGGGACGCCGCGAGGTCTCGATCTGGACATCTGGGCCCCGAGCATTGCTCACGACGAGCATGCGCGCAGAGAGATGGCGACGTACCTGCGGTCGGCGGCGAGTCCAGGGGCGGTCCGGGCCGTGATGCAGATGAACCGCGAAATCGACGTTCGCCACGTGCTACCGGCCGTTCGTGTGCCCACACTGATCGTCCATCGTACCGGGGACCGAAACATCGGCATTCAGCACGCTCGGTATATAGCCGAGCAGGTCTCGGCTGCGAAGCTCGTCGAGCTGCCTGGGAACGACCACATGCCTTGGATTGGCGACACCGATTTTCTTCTGGGCGAGGTCGAAGAATTCTTGACAGGTGTGCGCCACGGACCCGAGCTAGACCGGGTGCTCGCGACGGTGCTGTTTACGGACATTGTCGGGGCCACGGAGCAAGCAGCGGAATTGGGCGACCGGAAATGGCGCGATCTCCTCGCGCGGCATCACAGTCTCGTTCGGAGAGAGCTTAACCGGTTTCGAGGTCGGGAAATTGACACCGCAGGGGATGCGTTCTTTGCGACGTTTGACGGCCCAGCTCGCGCCATTCGATGCGCCGGAGCTATCCGGGATGCCATGACGAGCCTGGGACTCACCATCCGGGCGGGATTACACACGGGTGAGTGTGAAGTGATGGACAAGAAGGTCACAGGGATTGCCGTTCATATTGGGGCACGTGTGATGAGTCATGCCGCTCCAGGGGAGGTGCTCGTCAGCCGTACCGTCAAAGACCTGGTCGCCGGCTCCGGTCTTGGTTTTGTTGAGCGCGGCGTGCATACGCTTAAGGGGGTTCCCGGTAAGTGGTATCTCTTTGCGGCAAAATGCTGAATCAATACTGCCAGTCGCCAGACCGAGGCCGGGCCCCAGGAAAGGGGGAAAAGGGTCAAATCTACTATTGACCCATGCAAGATAATAGGGAAAATACAATACAACACCACTAAAGCAAACGGTGTCAAATCTTGAATAGTGAATAATAAATATTAATAGCATATTCAATATGTTATCCTAATCAGCAGGTGGAGCAGACGACAATTTTCTCTCGGCTCAGAAAATTCAAGCTTTTCTGATTCAAAAGCAATTTTTAGTTTTCAAACTTATAATGCCGCTGCCCACCTGTGCGTTAGGTGAGAGCTACAAAATAAGATTGCAAGACAACGTGTGGGGAAAAAGTGTAAGATTAAAAGTAAAATAAACTTCCCAATAAGTTCCGGCCTTGGCTCTGGCTTCATGCAATTATAGAGAATTGATTTTTTATGGAGAAACCGATGAACGATGAAACAAATGTAAAATCGGATGGCATATCCTTGGACGAAATGATAGAACTGTCTCGGGCATTTCAGAAAAGCAGAATCTTTCTTACGGCCTATGAAATGGATGTATTTACCGTATTGGGGGACGAAGAAAAATCTTCCAAGGAGATTTCCGATGCCATTTCTGCGGATCATCGGGGAACGGATCGTTTGTTAAACGCCCTTTGCGCCCTGAAGGTTCTGAAGAAGTCCGGCAATAAGTATAAAAATTCCCCTGATGCTGCCCAATATCTGGTAAAAGGAAAACCTGCCTACCGGGCCGGCCTGATGCACACGGTACATCTCTGGAACTCATGGGATACGCTTACCGATGCGGTTCGAAACGGCGGATTGGTTCGGCAAAGACGAGTGGAGGGAAGAGATGATGAGTGGTTTGTTGGGTTTATCGCCGCTATGCACGGCCGGGCGGCCAAAGAAGCGCCCGAACTTGTCAGCAGGCTGAATCTTTTTGGGGTATCCCGGGTATTGGATGTGGGTGGTGGCTCCGGTGCCTTTTCGATGGCCTTTGTACGGGCCAGTGAATCTATCCGGGCAACGGTTTTCGACTTGCCGAATGTCGTTTCACTTACCCAGGGATATATTGAAAAGGAAGGGTTGGGTCATCGAATCGACACCGTTGCCGGTGACTATAATAAGGATGAATTACCCCAAGGATACGATATAGCCTTTCTTTCTGCCATTATTCACAGCAATTCTCCGAAGCAGAATCAGGCGCTGTTTATTAAAATAAGCGACGCGTTAAATCCCGGTGGAAAAATTGTTGTTTCAGATTTTATTATGGATGATGATCGCACCAGTCCGGCGTTTGGCGCTATTTTTGCCTTGAACATGATAGTGAATACTCCCGGTGGCGACACATTTACCGAGTCGGAAGTCAAATCTTGGATGAAAGCAGCAGGCATGTCATTTGTTGAGAGAAACGGCGGCGTCATGATCGGGAAAAAAGATTAGAAAACATCTCTGTTTCAAAGCCGGGCCTAACGCTCGAACTTTTTGAGGACTCACGGAATAATCACATAACCTGCCTAATCCAGCGGACCCAAAAGACCGAGCCGCTGATTAGGGTCGTTATTTCACCTTATAATATTATGTTAATTAAGGAAATAATGTATGGATTTAGAAAATCACGTCCGTAACGAATTCGGAAAAACAGATACACCGGAAAACACTGTCAACAATATAGTCGCAGGGTTTAATCAGCTGGGCTATGATATCCAATATACGCCTTTTCAATTTTCAGACCACATTCACTGGTCCCAAATTTGTATTTATAACATCAATCTTGAATGTCAAGGAAAGGGCCTGACACCGTTGCTTTCCAAGGCCAGCGCCCACGCAGAACTAGCAGAGAGGTTCAGTGGCGGCCTTTTTTACCAAGCATTTGAAGAAGGGGTCCGCTTTAATATGCCTGCCCTTTACAGTCGCCAAGTCAGCCGATTTTTAAACTATGAATGGCTGGCGGGCTATGTTAACAGCCACCAGGATAAATTGAAAACTGAATACCTGTCCATTGAAACACTGCTTCGCAACCAGTCTCATCTATTTTCAGAGGATATCGAAAATATCAAAAAGAGCCAAATGGCCAGACACTGGGTGAACGGCTATTCGTTAATGCAGGAAAAAACCATTAAGGTTCCCATCAATTTTATTGCCTACATTAACGCTTCCAACGGCATGGCAGCAGGAAATACATTGGAGGAGGCCATTATCCAGGCTGCGTGCGAAGTTTTTGAACGGTACACCCAAATTCAGATCATCAAGCCTGAGCAAATCATTCCCACCATTGATAAGAATACACTTAAAAATGATCGCCTGAAATCCATGATAACATTTTATGAAAACAAAAATGTTGAAATTATCTTGAAGGATTTATCCATGTGCGGACGTTACCCAAGCATCGGTGCTCTGTTTATTAATCACAATCTACGACCTGGAAAACTGGAACATAAAATTCTTATCCCAGGTGTTTCCTTTAATTTGGTGGAGGCACTTAATCGTTGTTTGACGGAGTACATGCAGGGCCGAGGCTCACTTATAACCTCTCGCCCTGATTTGGACAGGCGAATCATCCATCGCTCGCAAAATTCCAATTTTTATCTGCTGTTTAAATGCTGCGTTTCTCAAAAAGATATTTCCTTTTTGGAAAAAGGAGAAACCATCGCTTTCAGGAATAGTACTGGTGGAGATATTTTTTCAGAAATAGAAGAAATCAAAAAAATATGCCGTGATCTTGAAACAGATTTCATTGTTTTGGAACTTACCCATCCGATACTTAAATTCCCAGTAGTTCGAGTCGTTATGCCGGGCATTTCTGACTTTCTTCCATTTGTCCCTAAAGACATTTTAAGATCGGTTGGCACCAGCCCGGATTCTGTCTGGCATGGGGAGAATTTTAAAAGTTTAATGAATTCTTTTTTTTAGACTTAATCCCGCTTGCTTTGTATAGTAAAAAACAAAATCTAACCCGGCGCTGAACCCGGACGCAATAGGGTTCCGCTTACGCTTCCCCTTTTGAGCCGGTTAGCTTAGCGTTTTGGACGAATGATGATAAATCACCAAAAATAAAATAGCTTTAGAAGCTTTTAACATAGGAAATGACATATTCAAGTCATTACAATTTAATTCAGCCCCTATTCGTCTCGTTCCTTAAACACCTCTTTTGCTGCAAACATACCGTTAAGGGCCGCAGGAAAACCCGCATAAACGGCCATTTGAATGATCACCTCAATGACTTCCTTGCGAGTACACCCTACATTCAAAGCACCGTGAATGTGAACCTTTAGCTGAGGCAGGGCATTGCCAAGAGCCGTTAATGCCGCAACAGTAGCAATCTCCCTTGATTTCAAGTCCAAACCTGGCCGAGAGTATACGTCTCCAAAGGGAAACTCGATGGTATAACGTCCTAAATCGGGAGCTATGTCTTTTAGACTTTCAATGACACGTTTTCCAACTTCTCCATCGATTTCTAGTAGTTTTGTCAAGCCTCGTTCATACCTGTCTTCGTTCATGTATAATCCTCCACTCTGCTTAATAAACGATCTAATATTAACGGTTCAACAACATTGATATATTTATTTTTTAAGGCTTTTTGGGCATGAAAATTTAATAATGGAGAATTCCATCGGCAATGACATCACCAACAGCGGTTTAAAAAATTCATGAGGTACCGGGCAATTGAAACATTATCTTGGCCCATAATCCAACTCTTTCATAAATAAAAAAATCATACCCTGCCTTGTAAATAGGCAAATGACAGAATTAAAAATTAAGTTTTTTTTGGAAATTGCCGATGATATTTAACAAGGAAAAGGAATCGATGAATAAAGGAAAAAAGAAAACAAATAAACCTCATCTGCCGGCACATCAACTGCCAAATAAATTTGAAACGGAATTACCGCCCCATAGTTTTGCGACATGTTTTGCGTGTAAGATGATGAAGGATCTTGGCATTAAGGATTTCAATAACATCCCCGACAATTGCCGTTCGTTACAGCAGGAGGATTCCTGGTGTTCCCTATTGCACCTGGTCTTTACCATCGCCTATAAATAATACGAAAATAAACGGCTATAATGTCTCCGGCACCCATTAAAAAATTTCCGGAATTTGACAGAAATTTAAGGTGCGTTAATTCATCACTTGAAAGTTCAATTTTGGATCATGATATATTTATCAATTGAACCGTCGTCAAAACGGAAGATGCATAGCTGATCTTCATTGCCGAATTGAATTTTCAGACCTAATCAATTGTAGATATTTAAGGAACCAGGCCCATAATCTGCAGGATCATCTAAACCAAATACATGCATCGTGTTATCATCAACAACTTTAAAGGTTACAGATCCATATGAATAATAAAGATATCCATAAACCCTGCCATCCGGCCCCAAAATCTCACTGAGCCAAGGCTCCAAGCGGGTGTTTGGGTAAATCCACTGTGTCGCCACTATCAAATCTTTTTGACTCTTGATTCTTTTCCACCTATCGCCAACCAGCTTTGTATCATTATTTTTCGGATCGAACATGATCCCAAGAGCTTTTCGAGGGTCGTAATCATCATATTTGTCGGAAAAATAAATATTATAATCTTCCCAGTTGTTTATTAAATCTTGAATGGTCACTTTATTCTGGCTTTTTGATACCATTCTAAGGCTTCCGTAGTTTTTTGACAATGGCGCACAACTATAGATAATCATCGTGACCAAGAAAAAACTTAGAAATTTATTTATTTTTATTTTCCCCATTTTTTTTACCCCTGAATTGAATGTTTAAATTTGTGACAAAAATAATTTCAAATTATATTATATAAATATTCATGAAGGAACAAATGTCAATTGGTGCTATTCTTATTGGCTACAAAGATCATACTGCGTGAATATCCTCCTGAAAGCACTGCTGTTCACAAATTCACCATCCCAAAAAAGAGGATGTTGACACCAAAAATAGAACAGATTGAAACGAGAAGCCATCTCAAAAACAGGATTTTGGTTCAAGTTCAAGGCGGGGCCGAGGTTCAACCCGCCCCGTTGTTAACGGGATCTTCGACACGCATACTTCAAGTATTCCGAGGAGTTGAAAAGAGGACCCAACACAGAAATTGGACCAAAAGACTTTTATGAGATGGCTTCGAATGTAATCAATTAAATATACTTATAAATTTGTTTTGAAACAACAAATAAGTTGATAATTACAGCCACGCAAAGTAATATCAACTGACGATTGATGCTTCGGCAATTTTCTCTTGAGCCTCGTGAATTCAAAATCTGTTTCAGAATCGTTCATTTGTTGGCTTGCAAAACCATCAGAACCGAATCTTCTGCAAGCTCTATATTCATGCAACTATATGAAGAAAGAAATAAGATGATGAAAAGATGGTATTTGACTGTGTCCATGTTCATTGTGATGATTCTAGTGATAACGGCCCCTGTTGTTTCAGCAGAGTCTTTCCAGGCGTTTAGGCAAAAAAACGGACTTCAGGCCTATGTCCCGCCAGAATGGGTCCTAAAGGGATACTTTATTGCCTGCGAAAAAAATCCGAGATACATTTTTGGACCGGTTGAGAATTTTATCAAGGCCCTCGGCGCCAAAACCACATGGTTGATCGAGGATATGGAGTTAGAACGTCTCAAGGAAGCCTCTGAAAACGGACAGAAAATCGAATATTCGTTGTTTCTTGAAGCGGTTTCACCTGATCACACGGAGTATTGGGTTTTCGTTGCACTGCCATTTGAAAATGCTCAGGCATGGTACAACGCAAAACGGGCCTATCACGGAAGAAAGGCAGAAAAATATTACGGAACGACCCGAAACGAGCTCGAGCTCGCTCAAAACCAAGGACTTAGCATCAGCGCTGAGCTTCGATTCTGGATAGAGAACGGAGAGACCCGTCTGCAGGCTCCTGAAAACGTGATCATGAGCAAATACAAATTCCAGCCGATTTTCGACCTCACCACGGGTCGCCGGATGGACTCGGCCGCAAAGACGGAGTAACTCGGTATCCAAGGAGGTATACAATATGTCATTTGATAAAAATAATAACCCCAATCGCCGCGACTTTCTAAAAAAAGCTGCGGCCATTGGAGTGGGTGCTGCAGTGGGTGGCACCGCTCTACGGCGACCCCGCCAGGCTTCAGCCCAGATCACCCTTCCCAAGAGACCGATGCCTCGTAGATCCTTTGGCCGATCAGGCATAACGGTCTCCATACTTTCACTAGGCGGTATGTTTGATATTTTGAACAATCGGTTGATGCTCGCCAAAGCGCTTGAATGGGGAATCGACTATTGGGACACCGCCGAGGGGTACGGCGGCGGACGAAGCGAAGAGGGGATCGGTCGGTGGTTTGCCAGAAATCCCGATACCCGGAAGCAAGTATTTCTGGTGACCAAGCTTTCACCGAGAAGAGGTACCGATTTTACGCCCCGGCTTGAAGCAAGCCTGAAACGGCTTCATACCGATTATATCGACCTGCTTTTTGTGCATGGTATCAGCGGCATCGATGATATGGATTCCGGTCTTGAATCCTGGTCCCGGGACATGAAAAAGGCCGGTAAGCTGAGGTTTTTCGGCTTTAGCACCCATTCCAACATGGAAAACTGTCTTGAGGGCGCCTCCCGGCTGCCGTGGATAGACGGTATCATGTTTTCCTACAACTACCGCCTGATGCACAATCCCCGAATGAAAGCGGCGGTTGAGGCCTGCTATCGAGCCGGTATCGGTCTCACAGCCATGAAGACCCAGGGCGGCGGTCCGGTCAAAAGCGATTCCGATACTGAGATAGAGATGGCTGGCCGCTTTATGCAGAAAGGATTCACAGACCACCAGGCAAAGCTAATGGCGGTTTGGGAGGATAAACGCATCGCCAGCATCTGTTCTCAGATGCCCAATCTCACCATTATGGCCACCAACGCGGCGGCGGCCGTCGATAAAATCCGCCTTTCACAGTCCGACCGTGTTTTGTTGGCTAAACACGCCGAAGAAACCCATAATGACTATTGTGCCGGATGCGGCCTCCTCTGTTCGGAAGTACTCGGCAAAAAAGTACCGATAAATGATGTTATGCGATGTCTCATGTACGTTCACTCTTACCAGGATTTAATGCTGGCACGTTCCACATACGAATCGATTCCGGCTCAAACAAGAGCGCTTTTGACTCAGTTGGACTTTAAAAAGGCGGAACAATTGTGCCCGCGAAATTTGCCAATCAGACGGTTGATGAAAGAAGCGACAAATATGCTGGCTTGACCGAAACAACGGATGGATTCAAATTTTTATTGCCAATGCAAACCGGCGGTAATATGAACAAGAGTGAACAGTTTCGGGCATTTACAACAAACCTCGATGTGGCGGTGGTATTGTCTACATATTCTACTGCTAAACGATTAAAGGAATTAAACTTAAAATGAAAAAACAGCTTAAGCGGATGAAATATATATTAGCTTGCCCGGGATTTGCTATGTTGATATTTACCTTTCTTATGAGTTGTGCCGGTACCGGTAAGATGTCACCGTTTCATATGGACGAGATACTTGTTGACGCAGGTTTTCAACTACATAAAGCTGACACGCCTAAAAAGCTCAGCCAGCTCAAATCTTTGCCCCAAAATGAGCTCGTACATAAAATGTAT
>Ga0316578_10000058_pt1 | contig 23708 bp, 17 predicted proteins | sample J0NA_2_FD_203076 | JGI IMG/M metagenome (GOLD analysis project Ga0316578, IMG submission 203076) | Rhizosphere microbial communities from salt marsh grasses in Alabama, United States - J0-2_160517rDrC | ecosystem: Host-associated > Plants > Roots > Rhizosphere | place: USA: Alabama | collected... | reverse complement strand
AAAGCCCTGGCGTAGCGAAGCGCTGGTTGGCGCAAGTGCAAGATATTGATATAATAGCAGGGCATTTGCCAGGCTTTTCTAGCCTGGACCGTCCAACTGGGGGGAGGGGCGGGAACAGAACAACCAGATTCTTCATTCCTGCGCGCTAGCGCACAGCCACTGTTTGTTCCTCGCCAAGAGCATCAGTCCATTCGTGTAACCATCTATAGCCGATGGGTATATAGCCCTGCCGCGGGCCTGAAGGGATAGGGCTATTCTACAGCGTTGCGCCCATCACACAGATTGACGATAAATGAATGTGTTAATGCTGACGCCGGATCTCGACGCCGAGAACCCCATCGTCGGATTTGCGCGCACCTGGGTTAAGCGTCTGGCGACACGGGTCGAGCGACTGCATGTGATCCCGGTAATGGGCGGCGATAGTCCGGCTTCCAACGTACACGTGCATTCTCTAGACCGAGAGCACGGGCGAGGTAAGTGCCGCCGCCTTTGGAACCTGTATTGCATCATGGGCAAAGTGTTGCGGCGAGATAGGCCCGACGTTGTCTTTGTCCACATGCTGCCGCTGTACGTGCTGCTCATGGCTCCGCTCGCAAAGGCGTTCCGCGTCCCCCTGATCCTGTGGTATACGTGGGGGCGCGTGGATGCCGAGTTGCGGTTGGCACATCGCCTTGCGGATCGCATAGTGACTGCGTCGCCAGAGAGCTTTCCCCTGAAAAACGATCGCACTGTGGTTCTGGGACATGGCATTGACACGGAGCAATTCTGTGCCGGTCGTCAGGTCGAGAATGGTGGTCATGGAATTCTGGCGGTAAACCGAATCGCGCCAGACAAGGATCTAGAGACTCTGCTGCGGGCTATGGTCGCGCTAGAGATACCGTGCCATATCGTCGGGGCCACGGAGGATCGCGATCGAGCATATCACGCTTACCTGAACAACCTGGTGGACGAGTTGGGGGTCGGTGGGCGTGTGCAGTTCGTCGGGCCCCAGCCCTACACCGCGATGGTCGATCAATATCGTGCTTGCACCCTGTTCGTCAGTACCAGCGTGACCGGTAGCCTCGACAAAGCGGTGCTGGAGGCCATGGCTTGCGAAAAGCCAATCATAACTTGCAACGGATCTTTCAGAAATGTACTGGGACGCTATGGAAAAGATCTGATGTTTGACCGAGGCGATCATCAGGCCTTGAGTAAGAAGGTAAATCATCTGCTGGGATTGAGCACTGAGGCTCGTACCTGTCTGGGACGCGAGTTACGTGAGATCGTGGTTCGAGAACATGAGTTGGATGGGTTCGTCGACCGGCTGGTAGCCGTATTCTCAGAAGCTAGAGGCGGGTCATGAGCACAAGGAAACGAGGACAGTCGCCGTCGGGGATTGGGCATCTACGCCGTCGCGCCAGGGGAATTGCACGTGAGTTTCGAGATCCCCGAAATCTGGTGGGATTTGCGAACGCCAAGTTCCGCAGAGAAAAGGAGATGGGCACATAGAAGACCTCGCCTTGCGCGTGACCCGAAATACTATGGCGCAGATCGTCGGCTACGCGGCCCAGATGGTCTCGCGGTTTGTTTTTCTCATTTTCATCGGGCGGCTGGCCGGCGTCGAAAACGTGGGGGATTTTTCGTTCGTCATCACCTACAATCTGGCCTTTACGTTCCTCACAGACCTAGGCCTGGGCTGGCTCTTGTCCCGGGAAGTGGCCCGCTATAAAGACGAGGTGGGGCGCTACGTCGGCAATGCCTTTGTGGTGAGCCTGCTGATGAGCGGTGTCAGCTTGGTGGTCATGGGCCTGCTCATTAACCTTCTGGGTTATTCTCAGCACTTGGTCCGGGCCGTGTACGTGGGTAGCCTGGCGTTGGTTTTGGAGACTTTTTCCAACCTCCTGTGGGGGGCCTTTCGGGCTCACGAGCGGATGGAATTGGAAATGGTGTCCCTTATAGCTCAGGAGGGGACATTTTTATTGGGCGGAACGGTGGCCCTGCTGCTGAACGTCCCGTTCATCTGGGTATTTGTGGCCTATCTGGTTTCACGGGGCGTAGGGCTGGTGACGACCTGGATTGTCTATCGGCGGGCCATCGGGCCGATACACTGGCGCTTTGAGTGGCCTTTTTGCCGTCAGCAGATCGCCAAAGCCCTGCCCTTTTCTATGAACATGGCCCTCTCTATGGTGTACGTGCGCATCGACGTGCTGATGTTGTCGTATTGGCGCGGCAGCACCGACGTGGGCTACTACGAGGCTGCCACCAACCTGGCGTTGCGCCTGAACATACTGGCTCGCGTGTTCATCACCTCTATGGCGCCGATGATGTCTCAGGCATATCTCGAGTCGACACTGGAAGTACGCAGGTTCGCTCGTGTGGCAGTGCGTTACCTGGCGTTACTCAGTTTCCCGCTGACGGTGGGCGTGGGGATGTTGGCCGCTCCTATCATCGATCTGATCTATGGTTTGGAGGAGTTCGCTCCTTCGGTACTGATCCTGCAAATCCTGGCCAGCATGACAGTGTTGCGGTTTCTAGATACCATCCTATCCACGACTCTGACGACCGTCGACCGGCAGGGATGGCGCACGGCCTGCGTGGCGATCGCCGCAGTGGTAAACATCGGGCTAAATTTGCTGCTGCTGCCCCGGTACACCTACATCGGGGCCAGTATCGCCACGATCTTCACAGAGATGGCCTTTTTCGTCGCCTTGAACCTTTTCCTAAGACGGTGTATGCCAGGAGTGATACAACTCAGGGACTTTTTGCGCCCGCTGCTGGCGACCTTGGTGATGGCGATTCCCCTGTGGCTCCTGCGCGATTGGTCCATATGGGTTCTGGTGCCTTTGGGATTGGCAGTGTATGCAGGGGTTCTGTTTGCATCGCGCACGTTCTCCGCGCAGGAGCGACAAGCCATGCGGCGCATACTGGCAACTGTCGGCGCGCTGCCTATGCGGTGGTGGCGACGATGAACTGGATCCGTCTGCTCCTGCTTGCTGTTGTGGTTCTGCTGCCGCTGATCCGGCCTCCCGGTCCCGGCCAAACAGCCTTGGCCGATGCCGTGCTGATCGTGCTCTTGCTTCTGACGTGGCCAAAGCTCTGGCGCTCCCGGCGTCCTCTCAAGCTGCCCCTCATCGGCCCGCAGTGGCTGATCCTGACGGGCAGCCTCATCGCCACTCTAGCATCCACCAACACAGTGGGGTGCATCGTGACCCTGGTACAGGACGTGTACATTTTCATCTGGTTTATCACGACCTGTAATGCCATCGAACCCGAGGATCTGTTGTGGCTGGGCCGGATCTGGGGCGTAACAGCCCTCGTTCAGGCTGGGCTCATCGTACTGGGGGCATTCGCTGGCGTGAGGGCGCTGGCGAACGAGTGGGGTCGGGGCGTTGGTACGTTCATCAATCCCAACATGGCTGCCAGCTACATAGTGACCAGCTTCTTTGTGTACCTAGCTATACCGTTTCCACGGTCCCGCGTGCTGCGCGCAGCCGGCGGGGCGCTATTGTTGGCCGCGGCTGTGGCTACGGGGTCGAACGCCGGCCTGGCGGCCCTGGCGGCGGGCTTGGCGGCTTTGCTGGCGTTTCGGTTGGTGAACCAACAGCGCGTTCTATGGCATTGGTTAGGACTGGCTGCACTAGCGGGCACTGTGCTGTGCCTGTTGATGATACTGAGCACGCCGAGTGGTAGCCTGGCGATACTGGCCGCCCTGAGCGATACCAAAGGCGTGCTGTTGCTGACGTTGGGACGGCTGGGAAAGGGGTTTGCCAGCCGGACTGACATTTGGACCACGGCCTGGCAAGCGTTCCAGCAATACCCGATAGGGTTGGGACCCGGGACATCGCAGATAGGGCTGGGGGGAGAACTCCACAACGACTTTCTTTCACACCTGGTGGAGCGCAGTGCGCTGGGATTGACCGGCCTGTTGTGGTCCGTTGTGAATACCTTCGTCTGCCTGTGGAAAATGGCGCGCGCCGAACGCGAGCCGGGTCGGAAATTTCCCTTGCCCGTAGGGCCGCTCCTGGCAGGGTTCGCGTCCGCGCTGCCGTTTATGCTGACCCACGAGATTTTGCATTTTAGGCATCACTGGGTATTCCTGGCGTTGATCTTTGCCCAAGCACCCCTGAGCTTGCTAACCTGGCATCGGGATTCAGTCCATTCGCGGACCTGGATTTGCGGTCCGATTGAGAGAGTGAGAAAAAATGGAAAACGCCAAAATCGTGCACCTGACCAATTTTGACGTTGGTCTCAGAACTCATATAAAGAACTATTTAAACTATCTACGCGAGCAGGGTTACGACGTGTCTGTAATCTGTCATCCTGGCCAATGGTTGCAGCACGACACACACACGCCAGATGGCATCTTTGTCAAGATTATGCCTTTTCCACCGCGTATCACCCCGCTGACCGATCTAAAGACATTGATCCGCCTGGTGCGGTACTTTCGGAAAGAGCGGTTTCACGTGGTACACACACACACGGTCAAGCCAGGTCTGTTGGGTCGATTGGCAGCACGCCTGGCCGGCGTGCCGGTCGTCATTCACACCATCCACGGGTTCTACTTCCACGACGAGATGCATCCTGTTGCACGCCGCATTTTCATCGCCATCGAAAAGATCGGCGCCTGGTGCTGCGACGCCATTCTCTCGCAAAACCAGGAGGACATCGACACTGCGATTCGGGAGGGCATCTGCTCGCCGGCAAAGATCAGCCATCTTGGCAACGGCATCGACGTGACCAGGTTCTATCCCGGCTGTGTGGATGGCGCAGCCGTGACCGAACTGCGGCGGGAGCTAGGGCTGCCACCCGACGCCAAGATCGTGGGACTGATCGGTCGGCTGGTGCGCGAGAAGGGCTTTTTGGAGTTCTTTGAGGCGGCTCGGATCATCCTTGACCGTGGCATCGATGCCCGGTTTCTTGCCATCGGGGCAGCTCAGCCAGAAAAGTCGGACGCGCTCACCCTCCAGGCGCTGATCGATCAACTCGGCCTGCAATCAGCGGTGCATTTCTTGGGCCTTCGAGATGATATCCCCGCTCTGATGTCTCTGATGGACGTCGTCGCTCTACCATCCTATGGCAAGGAAGGGTTGCCACGCGTGTTGATGGAGGCCGCGGCTATGGGCAAGCCGGTGGTGGCGACGGACGTGCGCGGCTGCCGCGAGGTGGTGGCCGATGGCGAGACCGGACTCTTGGTGCCGGTGCAGGATAGCGCAGCCCTGGCCGAAGGGCTGGTCACCGTACTATCCGATGCAGACCTTGCTCGACGATTGGGACAGGCTGGGAGAGTACGTGCCGAGGCCCTGTTCGATGAAAGGTTGTATTTCCGGCGCACGCACGAGAGTTACCAACAATTGCTGAAAGCCAAAGGCCAAGCAGACCTATGAACGAGGAGCATTTCAAGCGGTTTCTGGAACTCCAGGGGAAACGCGTTATCGCCAGCAAGAGCGGATATTGGCACGAAGCTGGCAACCGCGTGTACCTAAGCATCCCGTACACACGCACGATAGACCCCGATCCGACTGAGCTGGCCGATCTGTTCCGTCGTTATCACATCCTTGGGCTGAAATATTCCACATTGGACCGAACCCGGGGGCAGCCCGGCGCGGTATACGTGGTCCGCGACAAATCGTACGATCTACACAGCCAAAAGCGTACAGCCCGAGCCTGTGTGCTGAAGGGACTGGGGCATTGTACGGTTAGGGAGATCGACTTTGATTACCTGCTACGATACGGTTTGGATCTTAACCGAGACACGATGGCTCGCCAGCATCGCGACGATTCGCTATTCAGCGACCCGGCCTGTTGGGCACGTCTGTGCCGCGCCGGCCAGCAGGTAGAAGGAGCCAGTGCATGGGGAGCCTTCGTGGGTGAGCATCTGGCGGCGTACATGATCGGTTTTGTCGTTGATGGCTGCTACAACATCTTGCACGAGATGTCGCGTACAGACCTGCGCGACTTTTACCCAAATCACGTTTTGCAGTATACCGTCATCCGAAAGACAATCACCATGCCCGATATCCGTTCTGTTTCTGCCGGTCTAGAGCCCATTTTTGAGATCGCTGGTCTGGATCGATTCAAGAGGTACGCTGGATATGAGAAACTGCCTCGGAACTATATCGTGGTGCTGCATCCAGCGTTGCGGGCCACGCTGCTCAGCCGGCCTGGATGGGGGCTTCTAAACGCCGCGCGTCGCCGGTTTCCCAAACACGATGTGCTAAAGCGCGTTCACGCCATCGTGAACATGGCGCGGCTGTCACTTGGGCCACGCTCAACAGTAGGTATGGTCTCTTAGGTCCAAGGCGCGCGTGATAACGAGTAGAAATGGCTGGATAGTCTCTAAACCGAGATAGGTGAAACAGCCCTACGGGCTATCGTGGTCAAAGCTTTTACGGGGGAAGTAGGATGGAAAAAGAACCCGCACCAACTGAATTTCTGCCTTTCTGCAAACCGGATATCAGCGAAGATGCCATCGCCGCTGTGGCACAGGTCCTACGGTCCGGCTGGCTCACGGCTGGGCCGAAGACGGCCGAGTTCGAGCAGCGGTTTCGGGAGTACATCGGGAGCCGACATGCCATCGCCACCAGCTCGGGTACGGCCGCTCTACATCTCGCTATTGCAGCTTTGGGGATCGGTGAGGGCGACGAGGTGATCACCTCCTCTCTCACGTTCTGCGCCACGGCCCACGTCATCGTCCACGAGCGCGCGACCCCGGTTTTCGTGGATGTCCGTGCCAGCGACTATAACATCGATCCAGATGCCATTCGCGCGCGGATCACACCCCGCACAAAGGCCGTCATGCCGGTGCACATCGCTGGTCACTCATGTGCGATGCCCGAGATTATGGCACTGGCTCGCGAACACAACCTGCACGTCATCGAAGACGCGGCACATGCAGTGGGCACGCAATGCCACGGACGGTCCGTTGGCACCATTGGAGATGCCACGGCCTTTAGCTTCTATGCCACCAAGAACATCACCACAGCCGAAGGTGGAATGCTGACCACAAACGACGACGGGATAGCCGAACGGGCCCAATTGCTTAGCCAGCATGGTATCGACCGGGATGCCTGGCACCGGACCACGGAACACGGGAGCTGGTATTACGAGGTACGGGCCGCCGGCTACAAGTACAATATGAGCGATGTCCAAGCGGCTTTGGGATTGGATCAGTTAAATCGACTGGAGGATTTCATCGCCAAAAGAAGGCAACTCGCGGCTCGGTATACCGAGAGGCTGCGAGATGCGCCCGAGATCACGGCACCAAAAGAGGCGGCTGGAATCCGCCATGCCTGGCACCTATACATCATTTCCCTTGATACAGACGCGCTGCGCATCAATCGCGACCAGTTTATCGCTGCGCTTCAGGAACGCAAGATCGGCACGTCTGTGCACTTTATCCCGCTGCACTTGCAGCCTTATTATCGCGATGTGTACGGCTATCGGCCCGGCGACTTACCCGTGACAGAGTCCGTCTACGAACGCATCGTTTCCTTGCCGTTGTACACACAGATGACGAATGGTGACGTGGATTATGTGGCTCAGGCGGTATGCGAGATCGTAGCACGCCATCGGAGATAGCGTGGTGAAGCGAGTCTTTGACTTTGTCATAGCGCTTGGCGGACTGATCACACTTGCCCCGGTCTTTGTCGCCGTGGCAGCGCTCATCAAGTGCGACTCGCGTGGTCCGATCTTTTACGCCGGCGACCGGATCGGCCAAAACGGCCGGCCGTTCAAAATCTTGAAATTTCGCAGCATGGCCGTGGACGCAGACCGCCAGGGGCCACCTATCACTCACAGAGATGACCCGCGTGTCACCCGGGTCGGGGCTTTTCTGCGTCGCACCAAGCTGGATGAACTGCCTCAACTGTGGAACGTACTCAAGGGCGAGATGAGTCTCGTTGGCCCTCGTCCGGAAACCCCGAGCTATGTGGCGTTGTACACGCCAGACCAACGGCGGGTGTTGGAGGTGCGCCCTGGTATGACCGGCTTGCCCCAACTGTCCTATCGAGACGAGGAGGAACATTTGTCGCCGGACTCCTGGGAGCAAGATTATGTGAACGTCTTGATGCCCCAGAAACTGGCCCTGGATCTAGAGTATGCCCAGAGACAGTCATTTGCGCTGGATGTACAGATTCTGGCAAGTACAGTCTGGCTCCTTGTAGAGGACCGACTGTCGCACAAACAAGTGAGGTGAACATGAACTTGCAAAGTTATCTTCGCATTCTCTTGCGTTGGTGGTGGGCGCTGGCGGTGGGTTTGATCGTCGGCTTGGTGATGGGCTATCTGGCCTTTCATTTCCTGGGACTTTTACCCGTCTATAGCGCCACCGCGACGGTCCTGGTCACCGATACCGGGGCTACGGCCGCGTCTGACCGGTATGGGGCGTTGGTTCTCACCTACGCAGAACTGGCCCGCCAGGATGCCGTGACCCAGGCCGTGGTCAAGGCCCTGGGGCTGCCTATCCCCGCGCGCGAGGTCGCCGAGTCCATAGAGGTACACGTCATCGCCGAAACGCGGCTGATGGAGATCACCGTCACGCACCAGGACCCTCAAATCGCGGCTGCCGTGGCCAACGAGGTGGCCCGACAACTGGCGGACCAGCCGTGGGTACGGGCGTATCGGCTCCAGATCGTTTCACCGGCCATAGCGCCGAACCTGCCAAACCTGGGGCCATATATCAATGTCTTGCTGGCCGGAGTGCTAGGAATGCTCCTAGCCACCGGGCTGATCTTTTTGGGCGAATACCTGACGGATACGGTGCGAGAAACTTCAGTGGCAGCATCGCGTCTGGACTTGCCCGTTCTGGCTACTCTGACGCGCGGCGCAGACGATACGGAACAGGCCATCTGGCCCCTGGTGGAGCTGTGTACCCGGCTGGGAGAGGCTGGGCACCGCAGGCTCTTGATCACCAGTCCCTGTCCTGATGCACAAGTGCCTACAGTCGTCTTGCGGCTGGCAAATGCCTGGACGTGTACCGGGCGCACCGCCGTCATCGTGGATGCAGATGTGCAAAAGCCGGTGTTGCACGAGCGATTGGGCTGCCCCAACGATTCTGGCCTGGTCGACTGGCTGGCGTCGCCCGAAGAGCCCATTTCCATCTGTCCAACAACCGATGGCCTTTCGCTCCTGCCCAGCGGCCCGGCGACAGCCGATCCAGCGGCGATCCTGACGTCACAACAGTGGCCGGTGTTACTGGCGGCGCTGGATCAACGGGCCGACATCGTCATCATCGCCGGGCCGCCGATTCTGCCAGCAGCCGAGATCGCACTCTTGGCTCCCCAAGTCGATGGCATCCTGATCGTGCTGCGCGCCGGAAAGTCGAAACTGTCAAAGGCCGGTGAAGCGCTGGAGGCATTGGACCTGGTAGACGGCCCCGTCCTGGGCCTGGCTGTGAACAAGGGCTAAGAGCGGTGCATAAAGTAGCTCTGGACCGTTACCGTGCGCTGCTCCGCGCTGTCTGCTGGCTTGCTATCTGCACAGGGGCTATGAGTGGCTGCCTGTGCGTTAAGCCTGCCTCTTCGCCGACGGTCACCTTGACTCCATCCGGGCCGGCAACTATCGATACACCGTCGCCCACGCGGGAGCTTGTGTCCTCATCCCCCAAGGTTTCTACGTCGTCGCCCACAGCAACGCGGACGTTCTTTCCTATCGTGGCGCGGCAGTCCGTGCGCTACGGCGTCGTATACCCCTATCCGAGCACCTGGACCGAAAAAGATAGGCCGGCCATCCGCGAGAGGTTAACGTATCTGAAGGGCTTGGGCGTGAACGTGGTGGTGCAGGTCTTTTCGAGTAATCCGGTGGATACGGGCCAGGAACAGGACTGGCTGATCTTTTTAGATGAGGCCCAGGCCGAAGACATCCAGGTCATCGCCAGGCTCTGGCCCCCTAACGATTGGGATGGTTCCCGGTTCGATTTTACATATGTTGAGCCGTTCTTGGCTGTGGTTCAGGGCCATCCCGCCCTGCTGGCCTACTTTGGCCTGCACGAACCGCTAGAGACCTTCAACGGCGACCAACTGCGCGCTTATTACCAGGCGGTGAAGCGCTTTGCGCCGGACGTGCCCATTTTTCACGCGATGTCTGATATAGCCGGCTTTGAGGCTGACCCTCGCTTTGGCGATCGGCGTTTCACCGATGGCATCTGCGATCTCTGCGCGATCTGGTACTATCCGTTCCGTGTACAGGGTGGAGAGCCTGTGGCCGAATACCAACGGGTCAGGGACGTGATCGTTGCTAACGACGCCCTCGTGCGAGAACGGGACCCCGATGCACAGATCTGGTTCTTGGGCCAGACGTATGCTATGGCCGGACATCCCCCGCCGCTGCGCATGCCGTCTGCCGAGGAGATGCGCACCCTGGCCCAACTGCTCTTGGAGGATCCACACATCGATGGCCTACTCTGGTACCCGTGGAATCACAACAGCTACGACCAGGTCTTGGGCGACCCATCGTCGTATTTGCAACGGGAAGCCGTGCAGGCTATCTACGAACAATATCTAGAAGACGCGTCAGCCCCGCCGGAGTGATCCGAGTTAGAAATAGAGGAAGCCATCGGGTAATCTATCATGAATCGTTTTTCCAGACTTTCCAAACTATCGCTAATCCGTAATCTCCACTTGCTCGTCGCGGATTTCCTGCTGATTCCTGCGGTGATCGGAATTAGCTTTCTTCTCCGGCTGAATGCGAGCGATTTAGGGCCCTATGTATCCACTATCCTCGTTTTTGCTATCCTTTCAGCATTTGCCAAGCCGGTAGTGTTTTTCTTCTTTGGGCTCTATCGCCACTATTGGCGCTATGCTAGCACAAACGAGCTGATCAGCGTCGTCTTGGCGACGCTGGCTGGTACGGTGGTAGCGACATTGCTGATGTATTTTGTCACTTCGTTAGCTGATTTTCGTCCGCTTCCTTATGCTATACCCTTCCTTGATTGGCTACTGAGCACGTTTTTGATTGGTGGAATTCGCCTTTCTGTACGATTGTTGGCCAACATCAAGGCAGAACTCCATGGCAACTATCGTCCTGCGGGACATCCACGTTCGGAGCGGCACGTGCTGGTGATGGGCGCCGGTGATGCTGGGGCGATGATCGTGCGTGAGATGCAGAGCAATCCGAGCCTTGGCTTTGTGCCAGTAGGTCTGCTGGACGACAACCGAGCCAAGCTTGGCATGGTGATCCACGGTGTGCCGGTACGAGGTACCCGCGAAGATATTTCTCGGCTGGTTTGGGAAGAGCCAATCGATGAAGTGATTATCGCCATGCCAACGGCACCTGGACAAGCTATCCGTGATGTGGTCACGATCTGCCAAGCGGCTGGCGTGGGCTGTAGGACGATACCGGGTATCTGCGAACTGATCTCTGGCCAGGTAAGCGTTACACAGGTGCGCGAGGTGCACATCGAGGATCTCCTTAGACGCAGGCCGGTGCGTATTGAGGGCAACGAGGCAGAGGGATATCTCAAAGATGCAGTAGTGCTGGTTACCGGTGCCGGCGGCTCTATTGGTTCAGAGTTGTGCCGGCAGATCGCTTGCTATCACCCTAGCCAGTTGCTTCTGCTTGGACATGGGGAGAACAGCATTTATCGTATACTACTTGATTTGAGAGAGAGATTCCCTCATTTAGCGATTCAGCCACTCATCGCTGATGCCCGTGATGCTGAACGCCTGAGGGAGGTTTTCGATCGCTATCGGCCGGAGGTGGTCTTTCATGCAGCCGCTCACAAGCACGTGCCTTTGATGGAGTGCAATGTAGCTGAGGCTGTGGTGAACAACGTCTGCGGCACGCGTTGTTTGTTGCAAGCTGCCGAGGTTTTGGGGACAGAGCGGTTCGTCCTGATATCGACGGATAAAGCCGTAAATCCGACCTGTGTCATGGGGGCAACCAAACGGCTATCTGAATTGCTGATACAAGATGCGGCTCGACGTACCGGACGAGTATATGCCGCTGTGCGATTTGGCAATGTGTTGGGTAGTCGGGGCAGTGTGGTACCATTGTTTCAGCGCCAGATCGCTGCCGGAGGGCCAGTTACCGTGACTCATCCAAAAGTGCGGCGTTATTTCATGACCATCTCTGAGGCAGTGCAACTGGTCATCCAGGCGGGGGCAATAGGACAGGGAGGTGAGATTTTCGTCCTCGATATGGGCGAACCTATTGGCATCGTAGATTTAGCGGTGGATCTGATCCGTCTGTGTGGATTAGAGCCTGAACGTGATATCAAGATAGCTTTCACTGGCCTTCGTCCGGGAGAGAAGTTGGACGAAAAGTTGTTTGCAGACAGTGAAGAGCCTTGCCCTACCTGCCACGACAAGATCCTCGTTGCGCGTGGTGGCAGCATCTGGAACACCGAAAGATTAGCTCGTCATTTGCAGGAGTTGGAGGCGCTGGCGAAAACTGGAGATGACGTACGTATTCGTTCCAAGATGCAGGAAATCTCGCCGGAGTATCAGCCAGTTTCCATGCAGATGGAGGCATTTCGCCATGCGTTTGTGCACATTGGGGATTGGGAAGAGTAAACACACCCCTTCACTCAACGCCTCTCCAGGTGATACGGCACGTTGATCACCACGCGTCCCTTGCCTGTCTTGCCCCGTTGATAGGTCAGAATCGCCTTGAAGAGAATCGCCGTCTGGTTGTGGAATAGATGGTTCCACCAGTGAGGCGGCACGAACTCGGGCAGCACCACCACGGCCAATCCCCGTTCGTGGTCGCGTTGATCGACTTTCTCAAGGTAGGCTAGCAGCGGTTGGATGACGGAGCGGTAAGGGGATTCTAATATCACCAGCGGCACTCCGTGGCCCCACACCTGCCACTTTTCCCGCACGCGCGCCGTTCGCTCCGGCTCGACGTTCACCATGACCGCCGTCACGTCCGCCGACATCACGCGCGCAAAGTGGAGCGCTGCCAGCGACCCGCGGTGCGCTCCCGAGATCGGCACGACGATCTTGTGCCTGGCCTGGGGGTCCACGTCGTCCCAGACCTCCGGTTCCAGCCCTTCCAGCGATAGTTGTTTTGCCACGTAGGCGTAGTAGTGCTTGATGGTGTGGAACATCCACACAAAGGCGGGGATCAGCAGCGCGACGATCCACGCTCCCCGGAGGAAGTTGGCCCCCAGAATGATCAACATCACCACGCCGGTTGCCAACGCCCCCACGCCGTTGATGAATGCCTTCCACTGCCAGCCGCGCTGGCCTTCCCTACGCCAGTGGCGCACCATGCCGATCTGGGAGAGCGTGAAAGAGAGAAAGACGCCCACTGCATAGAGCGGGATGAGTTGATGGGTATCGCCGCCAAAGATGACGATCAGCGCTGCCGATGTCACAGCCAGGGCCAGGATGCCGTTGTTAAAGACCAGCCGGTCACCCAGGCTCGTCAGCTGATTGGGTAGGTAGCGGGACTGGGCCAGGATGGCCGACAGGCGCGGGAAGCTGACGAAGGAGGTGTTGGCGGCCAATACCAAAATCAGCGCTGTGGCTGCTTGCAGGAAAATATAGAGCAGCCCGCTGCCAAAGATGAGCCTGCCGATCTGCGATACGACCGTCTCTTCCTCCGTTGGCGCGATGCCCAGCGAGCTGGCCAGGAAGGTGATGCCCAGGAACATGATTCCCAGCAGGACGGCCATCGCGATCAACGTGATGCCGGCGTTGCGCGCCTCGGGCTTCTTGAAGGCTGGCACGCCGTTGCTGATGGCCTCGATGCCGGTCAGCGCGGCACAGCCGGAGGCAAAGGCACGCAAGAGCAGGAACAGCATCACCGGCTGTGCCCCGCCGGACGATGCCGCTGCTTCGGCCGTGGGCAGTGGTACAGACCCTGTAACAACGCGGAACGCGCCCACGGCGATGAGCGCCAAGAGGATGAGGATAAAGCCGTAGGTGGGGATGGCAAACACCGTGCCGGATTCCTTGATGCCGCGCAGGTTGGCCCACGCGATCAATGCAACTGCCGCTAGGCACAATGTCACTCGATAAGGGAATAGGATGGGGATGGCTGACGTGACCGCTTCTACACCCGCGGCGACGCTGACCGATACCGTCAGTACGTAGCCGATCAGTAGAGCAGCCGCGGCAACCAGGCCGGGCCACTTGCCCAGGTTTTCCTCGGCCACGACGTAGGCCCCGCCTCCCGAGGGATAGCCATGCACCGTTTGGTAGTAGGAGCTGGCGACGATGATTGCCAGTGTGGCGATGGCCAGGGCGATGGGGATCGAAAGATGCAGGTATCCCATCCCGGCCAGGACCAGCACCCACAGAATCTCCTCGGTGGCGTATGCCACCGAGGAGAGGGCGTCGGAGGAAAAGACCGCCAGCGCCTTGATCTTGGTCAGACGCTGTTCCGCTTCGGCAGCGGTGGGCAGCGGATCGCCAAATAGGATTCTGCGAAAGTCTGTGAACATGGATATTCTCCAGAGGTTGCTTCAATTCGGCAGGTTGGCACAGAAAAGTATAGCATGAAATCCCGCTTTGCTCTAGTAGTTTTCATACCTCGATTCTTGTCCAAATGGAGCAATATCTTGCAGGTTTTGATTTTGCCCCTAGTGTTTGACCTGTGTCAATGGCTGGCATATAATTATCGATGTCGTACAATGGCGAATTTGTACCGAGGGACAGGTGACATTTCGGCCCTGGGGTCGATGACGAACGTGGCCGCTTGTGGTATAGTGGTACCAAATTTGAGCAAGACCAAGGAGGTATTCCCATGACACCACTAGAACTCGTGTTGACCGTCGTTTTAGGGGGTGGGCTGGTGATCGTCGGGCTCATTCTCCTCTACTTTGTTGGCCGCCGGATTTTCCGCCAGTTCTACCACCGCGTTCCGCCGAACCGGGTGATGGTCATCTATGGTAAAGGCAAAACCGCCTTTAAGGAAGACGGTTCGCTCGACCGGGTGGGTGTGCGCATGGTCACCGGCGGCGGTACGTTCGTCTTTCGCTTCAGGGAGGACTTTGAATACCTCGACCTGACCATCATGACAATCGCCAAGGCGAAGGATGAGGTCTATACGGTCGATGGCGTGCCGATCCGCCTAGACTGGGTGGCCCAGGTGCAGATCGACTCGAGTCACGAGTCGCTCGTCACCGCCGCTCGGGCTTTCCTGGGTATGCCGCGCGACGAGGTCAAGAACGTCATCGCCCAGACGCTGAGTGCCAACTTCCGCGCCATCGTCGGCCAGCTCACGGTGGAGGATGTGCACCGCGACCGGGATGCCTTTGTGCAGCGAGTGCAGACGCTGGCGAGAGACGACATGGAGGCTATGGGCATCCAGGTGATCTCGATGGGTATCGAGGAGATCACCGACGACCAGGGCTACTTTGAGGCCATGGCCAAGCCGGTGATTGCCGTGGTCAAGCGCGATGCCCTCATCGCTGAGGCGGAGGCCGACCGGGAGGCGCGTATCAAGGCAGCCAACGCCCGCCGCGAGGCGCAGCAGGCCGAGCTCGACGCCGACCGGGCGATCATCGAGCAGCGCGAGGCGCTGGAACTGCGCGAGGTCGAAAAGGCCAAGACGGTGGGCCTGGCGCAAGCGCAGTCGGAGGAGGAGGTGCAAAAGCGCAAGGCCGCGGCGGTCGTGCAGCAGCAGGAGGCCGATGTGCTTGTCCCCGCTCGCGCCCAGCGTGAGGCCGCCGAGATTCAGGCCGATGCCGAGCGGCGCAAGGTGACCATCACCGCCGAGGCGCGGGCCCAGGCAACCCGCACGGAAGCCTCCGCCCAGGCCGAGGCCACCGAGGTCACCGGCCGCGCCGACGCCGGGAAGCTCAAGGCGATGGCGCTGGCCGAGGCTGACGGTACGCGAGCCACTCTGCTGGCTGAGGCCGAGGGTAAGGCTAAGCTGGCTGAGGCCACCGCCGCCGAGGGCGAGATCAACCTGCGGCAGGTGATTGCCCAGGCCCTGATCGATGCCGAGGTGAAAAAGATGGAGGCGCTGGGGTTGGCTCTGCAGGGCGTCGGTGAGAACGTGCGCATCGTCCAATTTGGTGGCGGTGACGGGACCACCAACAACAGCGCGCTGCTGGAGACTCTCAAGACCGTGCCGGAGCTGGCGGCCATCATCAACGCCAAGACGGAGGCACTCTCGGGCGAGAACCTGGAGCAGGTGCTGGCCAAGATCGCCAGTTTCATCTCCGCCGGAAAGCCGGGAGCCGCGTCGGCGGAGGAGAAGACGGCGCCATCGGCAAGGGGCTCTAGCCGGCGGCCGTCATCCTCGCGGCGTAAAACGGCATAGTCGGGGGTTCCGAGGAACAGATCGGGGCAGGCTAAAGAGCCTGCCCCGGTTTTGCGTAAAAGCGATACATGTAGTCGCGATTTTCGAATCGCGCGCGCCGTGCGGAGCACGGACGGAAACCGCAACTACTATGCCTCGACCAAATAAGTGGTCGCGCCATCCTTATAGGTGAGCCAACCCTCTTTGCCATCGGGCGTGCGTACCTTTTGGAACGTGAAGCGGTCGTCGTACTTGTGTGGATCACCGATGGCCTCCACAACCGTCTGGTCGGCTACTTGGCCGATGACGGTTTCGCTCGTCGGCTCTGGCTTGGAGCGCATTTTCAGGCCGCTGGCGAAATTGATCTTGAGCTGTTTGCCCTCGGTCGCCGCAGGCTTGCTGGCTGGCGGCGCGCTCGGGGACGCTGTGCTCTCCGCGAGCACGACGTACCAGGCGGCCACGTATCCCTTGTCGCCATCGAGGTCCTGCACCTGCAGCCACTCGCCGTGTGTGCCGATCTTGCCCTCTGCCCCCGATTCCGTCACCACCAACTCTGAAGCGAGCGGCTGCCGCTCGATCAGCGTATCGTCGCCGATGCGCGGTTGCGTGCGGAAGGCGACCCCCTCGCTGGTGGTCTTGACCACCAGCTTGCTGGGCGGTGTGGGCTTTTCCCCGGCCTCTTCCGCGTCTTTTTTGACCACGCCCAGGAAGGGATCGTCGGTGGGGGTGACGTACCAGGCGGCCACGTATCCCTCGTCACCCTCGATATCGCGTACGTGCAACCACTGGCCGTGCTGGCCGACCTTGGCCTTGTCGGCCTCTTCGAGGATTTTGAGCTTGTTGCTCCGTGAGAGCTGCTTGACGATGTTCCCCGCGGCGATCTGGGGCTGGCTACGCATCTTGAGCCCGTCGACGTTGGGGGTGACTACGTCTGCTTTGACTTTGGGCTTGGCCGTCGGCGCCGGTGCTGAGGGTTTGTCCTCCTCCGTCGCTTGAGGGAGCTTGAGTGTTCCGCCGCCAAACCAGATCACGTCTTGGATGATGTCCGCCGGCGCGCCGTGGCTGTACCGTCCGTGGAGGGTCTTGGCCGCGCTCGGCGAGTTCCATGGGTCCCAGATGGCGTAATCGTCGTCGCCGGCCTTTGCGTGCAGGACGATCCAGTGACCCTGGATCCCGGCGCTGGGGGAGCGGTCGATCATGACGATGACGAGCGACCCGGCGGCCAACCCGGCATCGATCTCGGCTAGGGGGGCGGGCTGGTTTTCGCACTGCACCCGCTTTTGGTACTTGACGTTGGGGTACACGGCAGAGATCAGCGCCGGCTTGATCCACTGGTTCATAAAGCCGTTGTTCTGCTTCATCTTCTCGTTGAAGGTGGCGACCGTCTCGTTGCCGCCAAAGTGGTTGGCGACCATGGCCAGGCTGGTGAGCAGACAGCCGTACATACCGATCGTTTCCGACGCGCCGTTCCCCAAGATGGTGTCCTTCCAGCGCGGGTCGTTTTGATACAGTTCCTCTGTCATTTTTGCCTCCTATACCTCTAGTGGGTTTTACCCTTGAGCCTCGGCGATCTTTTCTGCTATCGCGGTGGCCGCCTCCGCCGCTTTTGGCAATGTCTCCGCTATTCCCTCGGCCGCTTTTCCTGCGGTGCTGTCATCGTCTTTCTTTTTTTTGCTTTTTGTTTTCTGAGCCTCTTCCTCCAACTGGCCGAGGGCCTCCGTGATCAATCCCTTCTCTTCCGAATCCGACTCATCTCCCAGGTCTTGCGCCAGGTCGCTCAGCGCCTCGATGGCCTTTTCTTTGTCGACCTTGCCGAGTTCTTCGGCCCCGTCCGCCAGTTGGGTCTGGGCTTGATCCTCTTTTGCCTGCTTCTCTTTTCTGCTCTTGGCCATCCGCTTGGCGACTTTTTGTACCAGCGTCGTCACGCCGCTGGCAGGACTGATCAGCGTGTTGATGGTGATCTCGGCCACGTCTGGCAGCACTTCGACCACGGTTTTCACGATGGCCTCGGCCCTGTCCTCGTCCTCCTCTGCCAGGAGCTTGGCCAGTTTTTCCTTCACCATCTCTTTTTCTTCCGAGTCCGGTAGCGCCTCTATCCTTTCGTAGAGCGCGCTGAGTGGGTCGGCGGCCAATTCCTCTTTGCTTACTTCATCTGCTGTGGTTTTCTCTGGTTGGGTCTCGACTTGCACCTCTACCTTCGCCACGGGCGTGGTCTCTTGTGGAGATGGCATCTCCACAAGAGATGCAGTTTCTGCCGCAGGCGCGGCTTCCTTGGGTTCAGTCTCAGGCGGGGGTGCTTGTTGGGCCTTGGCTGCGGTTTTTTGCAGTTGGGCCACCGCCTCTTGCACCTTGGCCACCGCCTGCACCTGGGCCGCGATCTCTTCCAGTTGCGCCGCGGCATCGGGGGATGCCACGGCATTGAGGGATGCCGCGGCGTCTGGGGACGTCGTCACCTCTTGCATCTTGGCCGTTGCCTCTTGGACCAGCGCTGCCGCCTTAGCCTCGGCGGTTGCCTGCATCTGGGCCACGGCATCTTGCAGCTTGGCCCCCTCCACCGGAGATGCCGCCTCTGTAGGGGGCGCAGCTTCCGTCGCTTCCGTCACTGGCGCTTGGGCTTCGCCTTCCGCCAGGACTTTTTCACGCGTCACCCCGGCCTCCAGAAACTCGCCGCAGAAGCGGCATTTCTTGGCCTTAGCCTTGATGGTCTCACCGCAGAATGGACACTCTTTAGTATCTGTTGTCATAGCTTCCTCCGATAGATGCTATCTTGCGCCGTCTTAACCGCAGAAAGACGTACGGGGATGACCAACCGTTATTCTGTTCTTCGATTTGTACCAAGTGGGAACTTCTAGCGAGGCCCCGCCCTGGGGTCGTTTTGATCATTATAGCATGGTAAAACAGCTTGGTGCAAACGGGTGCATTTCGAACCGCAAAACACGGACACTGCAATTCGAATGGACCACCAATACTTGTGAGATCAATCTCGCCTCAGGATTGAAATGCACCTGTTCTTGTCCGATGTCTTTTACTCTTGTTCCGTAATCCGCGTTTTACACAGTTCAGCCACCACCCCAGCCACCTGGTCAAACTCGGTGAGCTTGTCGAAGAAATAATCAGCTCCGGCCTCCAGACATTTTGTACGGTATTGGGGATAGGGGAATGCCGTCAACATGATGACCACGGGTGATGTCCCGTTCGATTTGATTGCTTCCAGCACCTGTATGCCGGAGCCTTCAGCCAGGCAGATATCGAGGATGGCCACGTCCGGATTCAAGCGCTGGATGGCCTCGACCGCTTCCTGCGCGTCCTCCGCCCGGCCGATCAGTTCAACGGCCTCGGGGCCCTCAAGCTCGGAGAGCATGTCGATCAGACGCTGGCACACCAGGGTCGAATCCTCGGCGATAAAGACTTTTAGCGGCATAGCAGGCATCCTCTATATGATCGAGTGGCTTTTCCAGAATACCATGGAGTGGGTCTGTTTGTCTGTAGGACAAATGCTTACGTGTTTGTAGGACTTGGCCTACAGGAGGGGTAATCGCTCAGGGGGGCGGCATTTGACTGCAAAGGCGGGTACGCCCGGGCGTCAAGAACGCAAAGGTTTTCCTGATTTCTGTTATGCAAGGCGCTTTCCATCGTTTTTTCCTTTGCGTTCGGGCGGCTGCGCCCGCCTTTGCATTTTTGTAGCAACACCCAACAGGGAGATTATCGACGGTTAGGCCCTTATTCTACCAGCCCGCGTTCGAGGGCGTAACGGATGATCTCGGAGGTGGTCTCCAGGTTCAGCTTCTTCAGGATGCGGCCGCGGTAGGTGCTGACGGTCTTGACGCTGAGGGAAAGGTCGGCGGCGGTCTCGGTGACGGTCTTGCCAGCGGCCAGCAGGCACATCACCTGATATTCGCGATCCGAGAGCGCCTCGTGGAGTTCTTCCTTGGCCTTGCCTTCCAAAGCAGCACCCAACTCTGCTCCCAGTGACTTTGTCACGTACCTTTCGCCTCGGGCCACCCTGCGGATTGCGGTGACCAGCTCTTCGGGCGCGCTTTCCTTCGTCAGATAGCCGGTGGCGCCGGCTTTCAGGGCCCGTATCGCGTATTGCCTCTCGGAGTATACGCTGAGGACCAATACGGGTAGATCGGGTTTGAGCGTCTGCAGTTGTTGCAGCACCTCCAGCCCGCCGCCTTCTGGCATGGCGATATCGAGCACGAGCGCGTCGGGGGCGTTTTCACGTAGGAGGCGCAGCACCTCGCGCCCGGTGCAGGCTTCGCCGGTCACGGCCATATCCGAGGCCTCGTTCAGGATCTGCACCAGGCCGCGGCGCACGACGGCGTGATCGTCAGCTACAAGCACTTTTATCATTTCTCTCCCTCCTTTTTGGTCGTTCGCGGTATGCGCACGGTGACCGTCGTCCCCCGGTTCGGGACGCCCTCGAACGTGATATCGCCGCCCCAGGCACGGGCGCGCTCGCGCATCCCGATCAGCCCCAGCGATTTTGAGTCGGAGACTTGACTCTCGGTGATGCCCTTGCCGTTGTCCTGTACCGTCAAGGTTAGTTCGCCGGGGCCGTCTGCGAGCGTCACGCGGACCTCGGTCGCTTCGGCGTGACGGGCGATGTTGGTCAGCGTCTCTTGAAAGATGCGAAAGACCGCCGTGGCGAGGTCACGATCGAGGGAGGTGCTTGCATCGTCCAGTTGCAGATCGCAGTCGATGTCGGTCCTCGCCGTGAACTCTTGTGCCTGCCACTCGATCGCTGCGGCTAATCCCAGGTCATCCAGCAGGCCCGGCCTCAACTCGGTGGCGACGCGCCGCACCGTGTGGATGGTATCGTCGATCAAGCCCGACATGACTTGCGCCCTTTTCTCTAGGTCGGGTTGGTCCTCGGGGAGTCGTTTGATTAGCCACGAGAGATCGAACTTGAGCGCGGTCAATGTCTGTCCAAGTTCATCGTGGATTTCGCGGGCGATGTGGGTGCGCTCTTCCTCGCGCGCCGTTTGCAGATAGGCCGTCAGATCGCGCAGCTGCTCGCGGGCGGTACGCTCGGCTTGATAGAGGCGGGCGTTCTCCAACGCCACGGCCAGCGTCGAGGCTATTGACAGCAAAGTTGTCATTTCTTGATGGGTATAGGCGCCCGGTTCGGTGCTACCCACTAGGAGAACGCCGAGGACATCTTGCGGAGTCGACAACGGAGCAGCCATTGCGCTGCGCACCGGCTTGCCTAGTTGTTGTTCCGCGTACCGGTTCGCGTGGCCCAGCCAGCCAGGATCCGATTGAGAGTCCTTGATCAGCGATGGTTGGCGCTGGTTCAGCATCTGTTCCAAGATGTCTTTGTCCGGTTGAAGGTGCATCGGGATTTCTACCGGCGTTCCCCCGATCAATGCCTGCGCGGGACGCAGTTCGTGTGTCTGGGGATCGATCTGGAGCAAAGCGACGCCGTCGGCTCTGAAGAAGCGTTGAATCAGAGACAGGGCGACGCGAGCTACGGCGTAGGGGTCCAGCGTGGAGGTGAGTGCCAGCCCGAGTGCATTCAGCATGGCCAGTTCATTGGCGCGTGCCCGTACGGCTGTGTAGAGGCGGGTGCTCACCACCGCTCCAGAGGCGATGGACGCCACGGCCTCTACCAAGCTCACATCGTCTTCGGTAAAGTCGCCCCGCCGCTTGTTGATGAACTCGATCACGCCGCTGACTCTGCCGCGATGCTTCAGAGGCGCGCACAACAGCGAGCGTGTTTTAAAGCCGGTGAGTGCGTCTACGCCGGCGTACCAGCGGGGATCAGCGTGCACGTCGTTCACACACGCCACCTGGCCGGTTTTTACCGCCCAACCGGCGATGCCTTGTTCTGGTGAGATACGCAAGCCTTTCAGGTCGCACGCCTCGTCCGCCACGGTCACTGCAAAGAACAGATCCTCTGTGTCTTGGTCTGGTAGCAGGATAGAGCCCGCAGTCGCGCCAAGTGTGTATTTGGTCAGTTCCAGGATGTGCCTTAGCACGGCGTCCAGTTCCAGCGACGAGACGGCGGCGGTGGTGATGGTGTTGAGCAGCTCCAGTTGATCCACCCGGCGTGCGTCTTGATAGAGCTGGGCGTTTTGCAGTGCCAGCCCCACCTGCTGGCCGATGGCTGACAGCAGCGACCGATCCGCATCGGTGTACGTGTGAGGCCTGCACCATGCGATCTTTAGAATTCCCAATACCCTGTCTTGTGCGCTCAGCGGAATGGCGACGTGCTCACAGAGATCGAGGCTGGCGAGCAGTTCGTCCGAGACCACGGGACAGTCGGTCATCGGGATGAGCTCGTGCGACATGCCTTCACCGGCAAGCAGGGGCTGGCAGATGGGGCAGGTATGCAGTGGGGCCGACTCTTCCGCCTCCACGAAAACTTGGGGGACGCCGCGCCATGCGACAGCTTGTGGAAGATCATCTGGCGTGGGACCCGGCAGCAGCACCCAGGCAGCATCAGCTTGCGTCGCGGATAGCACCACCTTGAGCAGGGTGGCAAGCAGTTCGTCCGGGTCCAAGGAGGTAGTAGCGGCTGAGGCAATGGTATACAGCGCTGCTTGTTCGTCGGCGTACTGGCGAATCTGACCTTCTGCCTGCGCTCGCTTGGCGATCTCGCGCTCAAGTTGGGCGTTTCTCTCCTCAAGTCGGCGCTGCAGGTTTCGCACGGCCAGGTGGGTTTCTACGCGAGCTACAATCTCCTCTGACTGGAACGGCCTGGTGATGTAATCCACCGCACCGAGAGAAAAAGCCCTGACCTTGTCCACTGCCTCTCCCCGGGCGCTGACGACGATCACGGGCACGTTCTGTGTCCGCTCGTCTGCCTTCAATCGTTCGCATACGGCGTAGCCATTCATCCCTGGCATCAGAAGATCCAGCAAGATCAGGTCGGGCGGCTCGGCCTGCGCCGACGATAGTGCCAGGGCCCCGTTGCTTGCTGGCCGAACGGTGTGCCCTTGCCTAGCCAGCACTTGGGCCAGCAGACGCAGGTTGTCTGGCTCGTCGTCGACGACCAAAATATTGGCTTTTCGGGTGTTGGTTTCGCTCATTTGCGCGTGTACCATAGCCTTTGATGAACGTGAGTAATTGACCGGTCTTTCATACACAGGTTACCAACGACACTGCGCCATTATAGAGCCTCACGGTGCGGTCGTCATGTCTGCCAGGTGACTTTGTATCCAAAGCGCTCCATCACCTCCCCTGCCTGCTGCTTCCACTCCTCGATCAGCATCCCCATCAGAGACTGCAATTCCTCCGGCGTCCGCTCCAGCGCCAGCGCGAGCGCCTCGTAGACGCGCTGGGGAAAGCCCTCGGCGGCTGGTGGCTGCCAGCCGAATTTGCATTTCAGGTCGATGGACTGCGCCCAATAGCCTTGTGCGAACCACTCCAGGTCGGCGCGGGTGGTGCGGATGGAGTAATTGCGCAAAAGACGTACAAGTAGATCGTCGTCGCTCAATCTTTCCCCTTCACCACCCTGACTAAAGATGACAAAGGTGAAGGCGCACATCGAGAGGGCGTTGCACAGCACCCAGAAGAATTCTTTTTGTAGCATG
>Ga0316578_10000057_pt1 | contig 23985 bp, 20 predicted proteins | sample J0NA_2_FD_203076 | JGI IMG/M metagenome (GOLD analysis project Ga0316578, IMG submission 203076) | Rhizosphere microbial communities from salt marsh grasses in Alabama, United States - J0-2_160517rDrC | ecosystem: Host-associated > Plants > Roots > Rhizosphere | place: USA: Alabama | collected... | reverse complement strand
AAACAGGCGCCTATTGCCGATCTGGCCAATCGTGCCGGTGGATATGGTTTCCCCGGAATTATTGTAGATGGCAGTGATCCCATCGCCATTTACCAGGCGGTGCAGGATGCGCGAGAACGTGCACTTGCTGGTGATGGCCCTTCATTGATTGAAGCAAAGACTTACCGCTTCCGCGGCCATTTTGAAGGGGATCCCCAGGTTTACCGGATTCCGGGAGAGTTGGAGCAATGGCGGGAACGAGATCCGGTACCGGTGTTTAGATCGCGCCTTTTGAAATCAGGTTTGTTTGACGAGAAAACCTTAGCTGAAATTGAGGCCTCTGTCCAAGATCAATTAGATGAAGCAGTTGCCTTTGCTGTTGCCGCTCCTCTTCCTGAAGAGGGGGAAGCGTTGCAGGGGATATATGCTGACACACATGAAGGGCTGGTGTTCTAGTGCACGAAATTAGTTATTCCGAGGCAATCCGCGAAGCAATGAGTGAGGAGATGCGTCGCGATTCCGATACCTTTTTGATGGGAGAAGACGTCGCCGTTTTCGGAGGTGTGTGGGGTGTTTCCGAGGGCATGCTTGCTGAGTTCGGTGAGGATCGTGTGCGTGACACTCCAATCAGTGAAGCGGCTATCATTGGGGCAGGGCTTGGTGCGGCCATGATGGGAATGCGGCCGATCGTCGAGATCATGTTTGGTGATTTCCTGATGTGCGGCGGAGACCAGATTGTAAACCAGGTAGCAAAAGCACGATTCATGAGCGGCGGTAGGGCGCGCGTCCCCTTAACCATCCGCGTGACAACCGGTGCCCCAGGTTCGGCGGCGGCACAACATTCGCAAAGTCCTGAATCATGGTTTATGAACGTACCAGGGATCAAAATCGCTGTCCCATCGACGCCGGCGGATGCGAAAGGTCTACTGAGAACGGCCGTGCGTGGCAGTGATCCCGTCCTCTTTTTTGAACATAAGATGCTCTACAGTGAGGTTGGGCCTGTGTCTGATGATGAGGATTTCTCAGTGCCCTTTGGTAAAGCCGCTGTTGTGCGCGAGGGGAGTGATGTAACAGTCATAGCCGTCAGTATCATGGTTAAAAAGGCGCTGCAAGCGGCCGAACAGTTAGCCCTTGACGGTATCAGTGTCGAAGTTATTGACCCGCGAACACTCGTACCCTTGGATAAAGAGACGCTCATCCAATCGGTGGCTAAAACAAATCATGTTGTAATTGCCCACGAAGCCCATCGCCGGTCCGGTCCGGGAGCGGAAATTGCGGCGATGTTGGCTGAAGAGGCGGTCGAATATCTGGATGGACCGGTCATGCGTGTGGCTGCCAGAAATGTGCCCCTACCTTATAGTCCTGTATTGGAGAACTCTGTCTTGCCCAATGAAGAAGATATTGTATCGGCCGTAAAATTCTTGTTACAACCATGAAAAGTGAGAAGCCATACAAGGTAGTCATGCCCAAGTTGGGCTTGATCATGACAGAAGCCCTTCTGGTTGAATGGTATCAGCAGGACGGTGAATGGATGGAAGCGGGCGAACCATTATTTGCCCTGGAAAGTGATAAATCTACGATCGAGATCGAAGCGCCGGCAAGCGGCTATGTTCAAATTCTTGTCCCCGCGGGACAGACGGTCCCGGTGATGACGCCGGTGGCCATTCTGGCAAAAGAGGCGGGTGATAAGGCTGTGATGAATGAGGTCAATGCCCCATCTGCAATCATTCATGACTCCCCCCAACCACAAACGGCCGCCGGTCTCAAAAATTCACGAGACATTCGGGCAACTCCAATGGCGCGCAAATTAGCGCGTAGCCAGGGAATTGATTTGTCCGAACTGCAAGGAAGCGGCCCGCGTGGGATGATTATTGCAGCAAACCTCCAGCAGAGAATCCAACCACCATCTGTTAAGGCCACGCCGCTGGCCAGAAAGTTAGCCAGGGAATTTGGCCTGGACTTGTTTGAGGTTGTTGGCACGGGAAGAAATGGTTCAATCACGCGCAGCGATGTTGAGAAATCCATTGCCGCGAAAATGACCGGTCATGTTGCTGCTGGCCCGGATAAAACACTTCCTCTATCTGGGCTGCGAGGGGTGATTGCCGAGCGACTTGCAGCCGGCTGGCATGAACGCCCCCAGGTGACTTTAACTACCGAAATTGACGCGACAAATCTGGTCAGTGCCCGCCGCCAGTGGCATGCCGAAACCGGCCGTAAGCTTTCTTACAATACGCTGTTCATGGCCGCTGCTGCGCAGGTTTTGCTGGAGCAGCCGCACGTGAATATCCAGCTTACCCAAACCGGTATCACCCAAATGCCGGAGATTAATATCGGGCTTGCTGTAGATACGGAACGGGGTTTGCTCGTGCCTGTTGTGCGCCGCGCGGATACCAAGCCGCTAGCGGTCCTGGATACAGAAATTGCTACACTGGCGCAGCGGGCGTTAGAAGGTGAGGCCCTGCCCGATGATTTAAGCGGTGGGACGTTTACCATAACAAATCTGGGGGCTTTTGGAATTGACGCTTTTACACCGATTGTGAATCCTCCGGAGGTGGCCATTCTGGGTATTGGACGCATCAGCCCCAGACCCTTTGCCGTTGGACGACAGTTGGAGGTGCGTGATACCGTAACCCTCAGCCTTTCTTTCGATCACCGCCTGCTTGATGGCGGTCCGGCTGCTAAATTCTTACAGCGTATAGGGGAACTAATAGAACGGCCGGTATTACTTTTTAAAAACCAATAGGCTGTTTGTTGTTTGAAATTTCTACGGTAGAAGGATGGATGTAAACGGAGCTGTTATATTGATTACCGGTGCGGCCGAACGGGTGGGCCGAGAAGTCGCTTTGCACCTGGCCGAGCGAGGCGCAAATATCGCTTTTACTTATTACCAGGACAAAGAACCCTGGAGAGATACAAAGGCGAGCATTGAATCTATGGGTGTCCGGGCTTTAGCAAAACAGGTCGAAATACGGGAGAAAGTTCAAGTTCAAGATCTGGTTCATTCAGCGGTAGACCATTTCGGCCGTGTGGATGTTTTAATCAATAACGCTTCCGTCTGGTTAAAAAACGCCTTCCTAGAAATCAGCGAACAGGAGTGGGATCTGGCCCTCAGCGTCAATTTAAAAGGTCCATTTTTAGCCTCCCAGGCAGTTGCTCCGATTATGTTGGCTCAAGGCCATGGCCTCATTCTCAATATTACTGATTTATCTGCTTTCCAGGTATGGCCTGGATATGCCCATCACGCTGCCAGTAAGGCTGGATTGGTGGCTCTGACCAAATCAATGGCCATGGAGCTGGCTCCTACAGTTCGGGTGAATGCTATCGCTCCTGGCACCGTATTACTGCCGCAAAATTATACCCCGCAAAAGAAGCACTGGGCGGAGGATAAATCGCTGCTGAAACGGATAGGATCGCCACAGGATGTAGCCCGCCTGGCTGCTTTTCTAATTGAAAATGAGTTTACTACCGGGGCAGTCTACTTCGTAGATGGAGGGCGATCCTTGGTTTAGGAATATGGCCTCTATCCTGGTACGCAATGGCGCCGTTCTCACCGCCGATGGTTGGCTTGAACCGGCTTATGTAGTAGTCGCGGGCGAGCGTATCCTCGAGGTTTCTCCTGGTTCGCCGCCTCCTGAAACAGTTGACATGGCGGCCGAAGTGATAGATGCCACGAACTGTGCTGTCACGCCTGGTCTAATAAATGCCCATACGCATCTTAGCCAGACATTTATGCGCGGATTAGCCGAAGGCCGCCGTTTACTCACCTGGCTAAAAGAACTCGTTTGGCCGCTGCAGGAAGCATTGACACCGGACGATATGCGCCTGGCCACCCTGTTGGGGCTGGTCGAAAATCTCCATGGCGGCGTTACCCAGGTTGTCGATCATCATAAAGTAACAACGACGTATGCGCATACCGATGTGGTTTGCGAAACGGCTTTGACAACAGGCTTGAAAGTGGTCATCGCCCGCGCTTGGACGGATGTAGGCGCTAACGCCGAGCCGGTGGAGGACATACTCGAAGATCTGGACCGGCTCCTACACCGCTGGCAGGGAAACCAGCGGCTGCAGATTGCTAACGGGCCATTAGCCTTGTGGCGTTGTTCGGCCGATACATTACGCCGTACCCATGAGATAGCCCAAAGCTATAACACGTTTACTCATTTTCATGTAGCTGAAAACAAGGATGAATTGCAGATGTCTCTGCAAGAAACCGGCAGACGGCCGGTTTCGTGGCTAAATGAGATTGGTGTTCTGGGCAGCGATACTCAGCTTGTGCATGCTGTGTGGGTCGACAACCAGGAGATCGACTTGTTGGCCGAAAAAGAAGCCCCGGTAATCCACTGCCCGGTTAGTAACGCGGTTTTGGGTTCCGGGATTGCCCCGCTTGCCGCCATGTTAGACAAAGGCGTACCTGTGCGTCTGGGAACCGATGGCCCGGCCAGCAATGATACGCAGGATTTGTGGGAGACGATGAAAACGGCCGTTCAATTTGGCAGGGCCACTACCTTTGACGCAACTGTTCTTCCACCGGATTCTGCATTGAATTTGATCATGACTGCTCCTTTCCTGACTGCTGGGGCTCCGGCAGACCTTATCTTGGTGAATCTGAACCATCCACGTGCAGTGCCGGTTCACAATGTACCTTCCGCTTTAATGCTTTGCACCCACGGCAGCGATGTCAGGACAGTGATTGTTGACGGAAAAATACTACTCCGTGATGGGCGAATCTCCAGCTTAGATGAAGATGGATTGTTTGAAGAATCTCGCTGGGCGATAAAACGTTTGCGAGAGCGCGCAGGAATTTATTAATTGAGATGTCGATCCTGACCGGATTTTCTATTGCGGGAAACTTTTGTTTGAATATAATTGCGCCATACTGGAATTTATTCAGTATTACTTGACAAGTGTTAAGAAATAATACACTTTTAACAACCTAATTGAACCCCGCTCATGGGGACGGGAGGTCAAGCAATTGGACAGAGATTAGCCAATATTCCCAATATTAATTATCGAGTGATTCGCTGTTACCGTATCCTCAGGTTCTAATAAAGTCTAAATCATTAGACACTAGAGCCTTCGCGATTTTGATATGAGCCTTTGTAATCGTTTGTAATTGAGTGTTTAGCCAACGAATCATTTTAAGTTGACAAAGGAGGAAGAATTTGTCATGAAGAATAAATGGTTACCTATTGTCCTTATTGTGCTGCTCGCTCTGTTTTTAGCAGCTTGTGGTGGCACAGCAGCCCCGGAGCCGGTTGCTGAGGAATCCGCTCCAGCCGAAGAAGCAGCCCCCACTGAAGAAGCGGCGGCCCCCGCCGAAGAAGCAGCCCCTGCCGAAGAGGCAGCCCCTGCTGAAGCCCAAGAAATCCTGACCTGGTTCCAGTATGATCAGAACAACGAGGATCCAGCGAGTGACGAACGCGTGGGTAATGAATATTTGCGCAATAAAATTCCCGTGTTCGATGAAGATCATGCTGGGGAGTGGGTCTGGATTAACCAACCCAAAGCCTTTGACAAAATGACGACAGAACTGGTTGCTGCTGTTCAGGCTGGTGGTGAAGTACCGGATATTTTTGAATTGAGCAATACTCAGGACTTGATTGATTTTTATCGCAATGGGACAGCGCAGGATTTAAAAAGCTGGGCGATGGAACAATCCTGGTGGGATGATTTAACTCCAAATGGCATAGAAGGTTGCTCCGGTCCGGATGGTGGACTCTATTGTATTCCCTTTGCCCAGCGTCCACAGCTTGTCTATGTCTGGAATGATCGTTTCCCTGACGGGTTTCCGGCCACTCCTGAAGAGTTCATGGCTCGCGCTGAGGAATTGAAAGCTGAAGACCTCTACGCTATTACATTCTTTGGTTCGACCGATAGAGGTGGCGAAGGCCTTACACGGGCTATCTGGACGACCCTTTCTTCGTTTGGTGGTTCGTTAGATGATGGCCAGGGTAACATGACCCTAAACACACCCGAAAACGTAGCCGCGATCGAATTTTTACGTGAACTCGTGGCTCAAGGTTATGTTCCTGAAATTGCCTTTGCCGGTGGATTCCAGGAAGAAGAAGCCTTCAAGGATGCCTCGGCTGGCTCGTTCCCAACCGGTTTGTTTGGTTATCGCTACGTCAATCCACTAACAGCTCCCAATGGCACGAAGTATGACACGGGTACTGCGGACGATATGCTCAACGCTATTGATGCCGGCGATGTTGTTTTGACACAGTTCCTATCAGACGAAGGACATGAGCCGGGATGTGGTGTTGATATCGCGGGTTTTGTGGTCCCTGTTGGTGCTCAGAATTTGGAAGGGGCATATGCATTCATCAATTGGATGATGTCTCCTGAACAAAATGCGGATCTTGTACAGGGTCCTGGCGGTGGTTTCCCAGTTCTCAAGTCAACTGAATCGCATGAGATTTTCCAGACCACTTTCTACCAGGAAGCGGCCAAGGCTTTGGATAACAGTCATTGTAAGCCCTGGTTTGGCTCTTTGCAGAGACCGAATGTCGCGCAGGAATTGGTCATGACAACCATTTACAGGCTAATCAAAGAAGATCCCACCGCGGATATCGGCGAAATGTTGGATCAGACATCAGAGGAATATAACGCTGATAATTAAACAGCCATTCCTCTTTACCTGAGAAAACCTAACAAATTCGATTAACCGCAAGGTGGCAAGGTTAGAAGAGTCTTGCCACCTTGTTGGTTTATTAGCATAGAGGGATTATCGACTATATGCGCCAGTCAATTACCCGACGCTTTGGAGGGGGCAGAACCCAAACCTCCCTTCCATTCTGGCTGATATTGCCAACAATCCTGGTCTTACTGGCAATACAGGTATATCCGGCCCTTTATACAGGCTGGTTAAGCTTGCATAAACGTGAACCTCAGGGGTGGACCTATATAGGTCTTGAAAATTACCAACGCCTGTTTAATACCAGTTTGTTTAGCGAAAGTGTGGGGCATACGATCGTTTTTCTTGTTGGTTATACAGCGATAACATTGATTCTCGGCTTTTTAATTGCCCTTTTACTGGATAGAGTCAGTAAGAATACACGTTTATCAGGTATATATATCACCCTGTTATTCATTCCTTGGATTATTGCTGACATTCTTGTTGGATTGATATTCCGCTTAATGGTTGTTCCGGACTACGGTCTCCTATCTGGTATTCTGCAAAACCCATCTCTATTCCCCCCGGACGGATTATCAGTTTTAACGGCCGTGCCGCCCAAAACCTGGTTTGGCGATTTTCCTTTCCCGCCGGCGCCAGCCATGATTTATCTGATCATGGCTTCTGCCTGGCGAGCGTTGCCTTTCGTGACCTTATTGTTATTGGCTGCCATGCAGACCGTTCCCAATGAAATTCTTGAGAGCAGCCGCATTGATGGCGCCAACAGCCTGCAAATCATCCGTCATATTATTATCCCGCTTATACTACCTTCAATGGTTGTCGCCCTCTTCAGCCTGACGCTGAGTGGTATGAACGGCGTGGGCATGATCTTCAGTCTAACCGGTGGAGGCCCGGGCACTTCGACCCATGTATTAAGTTATATGCTTTATTCAGTAGGTTGGGATCGCCTTCAATTTGGCAGGGCTGCTGCCCTGGCTTTGATGATGGCTGTTGTCAACTGGTTGTTGATTTCTGGAACGCTGCGCGTTACTCGGGTAGAGGACGGGGGTGTTTAGAGATGAATAAAATACCCCTTGTTTCTCGCTTAACTTCTGGCAATGTAATGGTTAATATGGCTTTGATTGTCGTGTTGATCATCGCCATGGTGCCGATTGCCACGACGATTTTGGTTTCGTTTAAGATGGAGCAAGATGTTACGCGTAAACCACCCGTAATCTTCCCTTGTGATACCGAGACCGATAACTTTGATTGGAGCGCCTGCCGCTGGTCTGTTGAAGGTTATCAACGCGTGTTAGGGCTCAAGCCTGCGGATAATTTCTTTGGTTTTACGCTCACGGGCAATCTCGTACGCACGTACATTCCCAATACGCTTTTATACGCTACTGTAACTTCCCTATTCGTAGTTCTTTTTGCCGGTCTATCCGGTTTCGCATTTTCGCGTTACCGGTTTCGCGGGCATCGCCTGCTTATGGTCAGCATTCTCGCTATTACAGGCGTACCGCTGCTCACAAACTTGCTGGCACTTTATCAGATGAGCGTCAAGCTAAGAAAAGCGGGGATACCATTTTACGATGACCGCTTCTTCATCATCTTTGTCTATATGGGCTTCTTTCTACCGCTGAGTGTCTGGATCGCCAAAGGCTTTTTTGATGCGATACCGCGAGAGTTAGAAGAATCGGCCATGATTGATGGCTGCAGCCCGGTGGGGGCGCTCTGGCGAATTACGATGCCCCTCGCCGCGCCGGGTTTGACGGCGATATTTTTATTAACATTTGTTGGGGTGTGGAATGAGTTCATCGCCGGATATTTGCTCATTTCTAAGAATGAACACAAGACGGTGATGTTCGGTCTGTATGATTTTTTGGGCCAGAATATTATCAATCTACAGGTTTTGGCCGCTGCCTGTATTTTAATCGCCTTGCCGATGGTCATCCTCTTTTTATTTACACGACGTACTTTCTTTAAGGCGATGGTTGAAGGAGCGATTAAGGGGTAATCAATGAACAGCTTTTTAGATCAATCGAATTACAAATTATTTATCGGTGGCGAATGGCAGGCATCTGTTTCCGGGGAAAGTTTTCCTGCATATAGCCCTTCCGACGGTCAATTCCTGGGAAATCTGGCCAAAGCTGGTCCGGAGGATATTGATCGCGCTGTTACCGCTGCGCGTATGGCTCTGGACGGGCCTTGGGGAACTTTAACGCCTGCTGAACGGGAAGCCCTGCTTCGGCGTTTGGCTGATCTGATAAATAGCAGCATCGCGGAACTGGCGGAGCTGGAGTCGCTGGATAACGGCAAACCGATCTGGCATACCAGGGTGATCGATGCGCCGGTTGCCGCAGGTTTAACTTATTCATTTGCCGGCTGGCCTTCGAAAATAGCCGGTTATACTCCGCAGGTTTCCATCCCCAATAAATTTGTTTATACGCGGCGCGAACCGGTCGGCGTTGTAGCCATTATCATCCCCTGGAATTACCCCCTGATCCACATGATGCAAAAATTATCGCCTGCCCTGGCTTGTGGTAATACGGTTATCTTCAAACCGGCTGAGCAAGCCTCGTTGGCGGTGCTGCGAATTGGGGAATTGATCCAGGAAGCCGGTTTCCCGCCTGGTGTCGTCAACATCCTAACCGGGGATGGCAGTACCGGCGCTGCAATTACTGACCACCCGGGCGTCAATAAGGTCGCCTTTACCGGTTCCGTAACTGCCGGACAAAATGTGATGCGCACGGCCGCAAGCAGCATCAAGCGCGTCTCCCTGGAGTTGGGTAATAAAGCCGCCAATATTATTTTCGCTGATGCAGACCTGGAAAAGGCCGTTCCCGGTGCCTTTAATGCTGCCTTTGGTGATACTGGCCAGAGTTGTGTGGCCGGGGCACGTTTGTATGTTCAGCAGGAAATCTATGAAGAAGTAGTATCTCAATTAATTGACATGGCCGGGACGGTGAAGACCGGACATGCCATGAATCCCGATACGGAATTAGGCCCTATTATCGATCAATACCAGATGGACAGCGTACTCGATTACATTCAAAGCGGTATCGATCAAGGAGCCGAACTTCGCTGCGGTGGCGAAAGGCTTACTGAAGGTGATTTGAGCCAAGGTTTTTATATTGAACCAACTATTTTTACCGCTGTCGACGACGAAATGAGAATTGCCTGCGAAGAGATTTTCGGGCCGGTATTAACTATTTTCCTATTCGCGACAGAAGAGGAAGTTATTGCCCGGGCTAATAATACGCCGTATGGACTGGCAGCGGGGGTGTGGACGCGCGATTTAGCGCGAGCACATCGCCTGGCGGCTCAACTAAAGAGCGGAGTTGTCTGGGTGAATACATACAATATGTTTGACGCCTCTGCCCCATTTGGCGGTTTTAAAGGCAGCGGCTTCGGCAGAGATAACGGCCGTGAAGTGATTGACGCCTACACCGAGGTCAAAGCCGTTTGGATTGATATAGGGTGATTGGCGGTCTGTAGTATGAGCCAGTTTAATTTTCATCTACCCACTAAAATCCTCTTTGGTTTGCCTGTGCAGACAGCGCTGGTCGATGCCTTAAACGCCTTAGATGTTAAAAAAGTGCTATTGGTCAGTGATCCTGGCCTGGAACAAATTGGGCTGGTAGATGAAGTAACGGTCGTTATCCAAAAGAATGGTGGTGCCGCTACCCGATTTACAGCTGTTTCCTCCAATCCTACCACTGATGAAGTGTCGGCCGGCTTGGAGCTGGCCCGTGCTCAACAGGTCGATGCCCTTGTTGCCTTAGGTGGTGGAAGCCCCATTGACGTAGCCAAAGGCATTGCCCTTTTACTGGCCAATGGCGGCAGCTATGCCGATTATCAATGGGGCAATAAAACAATAAACCGGCGCAGTTGGCCCCTGATCGCCATACCAACCACGGCGGGAACCGGCAGTGAAGTAAGCAGGGTGGCTGTCATTTCCGATCCCGCGAATCCATTTAAAAAAGGTGTTCTAAGCCCCCTGATGTTTCCCCATGTCGCAATTGCTGACCCCCAATTGACCCGCGATCTGCCGCCCTGGCTAACGGCCGCAACGGGTATTGACGCCTTCACCCACGCTCTGGAGACTTTCATCGGCCGTCGGGCCAATCCATTTACGGATCAATTTGCCCAGGCAGCTATGCAAACGGCATGGAACTATCTACCCAAAGCGACCACGAACGGCAGCGATAGGGTCTTTCGCGAAAAAATGATGCTGGCTGCCCTCTGGGGTGGCATGGCTATGGACCATTCCGGATTAGGATTAGTCCATGCACTTTCCGGACCACTTACCAGCCATTTACATTTGCATCACGGTTTGGCGAATGGTGTTATATTGCCTTATGTCTTTGCTTTTAATCTACCCGCTATCTCTTCGGAAAAGCGTAATTTCTTTGTTCAATTATTTGGTTTAGAAGAACCGGCGAATGACGCTGCGCTTGTAAAGGCACTATTCGATTTCATAAGTGATTTGGGTCTGCCGGTCACCTTGCAGGAGATAACCATTCCCCTTGATGATCTGGATTGGGAATTAATCGCTGAAGAGACAACTCGTATGGTTCTAATCCAAAACAATCCGCGAGAGGCATCCGTAAGTGATTGTCGTGGGGTTCTGGAGCAGATGGTATGAAAATGGAACGGTACAAAGTTGTTTTCACGACTGAACGTGGTCATCGACATCAGCAAGCTGCGTTGGATGCTGCCCCGGCAGCACTAGATATAACCATGCTTCGCCAACCTGATCGAGATACGCTGGTTTCTTACTTGCGAGATGCTGACTATCTTATCTCTGAGCGTGCAGGCAAGATAGACGCCGGATTAATTCAGAGTGCGCCAAAATTAAAACTTATACTGCGCCTTGGTTCGCTTACCTATGACATCGATCTTGACGCTGCCAGGCAAGCCGGCGTTGCTGTTTGTTATTGGCCGGTACTCACCGTTATCCGTGTTGCCGAACATATGGTGATGCAGATGTTAGCGCTGAGCAAAAAGCTCGTTGAATCAGAGGCTGTCGCTCTTAACGCCGGCGGCGAATGGGGTCCGAGTAGGCGGACTGATGAAGATACTTTTGCCTACAATTGGTCCAGTCGCCAAGAGGTGGAAGGGCTGTGGAGTAAAACAGTAGGCATTCTTGGGTTTGGTGAAATAGGTGTGGAATTAGCGAGGCGGCTGCAAGGTTTCGGCTGTACAGTGTTCTACAACAAACGACGCCGTCTACCGCAGCCTGTGGAGCTGGAATTTGGTCTAAAATATGTGGATCGCGATACACTAATTTCTCAAAGTGATTATGTCGCCAACTTGCTTCCATATTTTGCCGAGACGGATGGTCTGATTGGCGCTCACTTGATCGGGAAAATGAAAGATGGCGCATTCCTGGCTAGCTGCGGCAGCGGCAGTGTTATTGACGAGGCGGCGCTGGCCGCTGCGATTAGGAGCGGTAAGTTGGGAGGCGCCGCCTTGGATACTTTTGAGTGGGAGCCTATCAAACCTGATAATCCACTTATTCAACTGGCTAATGAAAAGTTTAATGTATTGTTGACGCCTCACATTGCTGCCGGTGCAGAAGCCGCAGCACGAGTAGGACGGGTGGGTGATTATTTCAATATCGTAAATCATATAGAGGGCAAACCTTTAAGATTTCAATTGGTTTGAGTTGGGAGGTAGCTATGAGTTCACTATTGATTGAGAATGGTTCAGTTGTCACTCTCGATGATGAACAGACTGTTTATCAGAAGGGTTTTGTTTTTGTTGAAGATGATTTAATCACGGCCGTATCTCCTGGTGATGCCCCTGCACAGATGCAAAAAGCAGATACGGTAATTGACGCCAACCTGATGGCCATAATGCCCGGTATGGTTAATGCTCATACCCATCTTTTTCAGACCTTTATTCGCGGGTTGGCCGATGATAAACCTTTGCTGGACTGGTTAAAGACCGCTATCTGGCCGGTGGCGAGCTGCCTGACGGAAGAAGAAGCCTACCTAGCGGCGATGGTAGGCATGGTCGAAAACATCCGCGGCGGGGCGACCTCGGTTATTGATCATCAATATATACACACGGAACCAGGAAATGATGACGGCGTGTGCCGCGCGGCCGATGAATCCGGGCTGCGTTTTTTGCTGGCGCGTGGCTGGGCTGATATGGATTACCATCCTTCCCTAATGGAGGATCCTGAAAGAATTATCGGTGAAACAATCCGCCTGCGGGAAGTGTGGCACGGTTACGACAACGGCCGTATCCGGGTTGAATTTGGTCCGCTGATTCCCTGGGGCTGCAGCGACGACACCATGCGCCGCACCCATGATATCTCCCAACAATGGGGCGCGGGCACCCATATTCACGTTGCGGAGACGCATACTGAAGTGGAGATGAATCTTGAAAAAAGAGGAAATCGCCATATCCAGTGGCTGCACGATATCGGCGTGCTTGGACCACAGATGCAGCTCGTTCACAGCATTTGGCTGGACGAAAGTGAAATTGAACTGATTGCCGAAGCCAATGCTGTTGTTGTTCACTGCCCGATCAGTAATATGTACTTAGCGTCCGGCGTAGCGCCGGTCCCCGAGATGTTGAAGCAGGGCATCACGATTGCTTTGGGCACAGATGGTCCGGGCAGCAATAACAGCCAGGATATGATGGAACTGCTGAAGACAACGGCTCTTTTGCATAAAGTGAACACGCTGGATGCCACAGTTCTGCTGCCGGAAGATGTATTGTGGATGGCTTGCCGCGGCGGTGCGGTTGCTTTTGGAATGCCGGATCAGATTGGATCCCTAGAACCAGGCAAAAAGGCTGATCTAACTCTCGTCGACCTGGATACCCCCTTGGCCATGCCCGTCCATCGTATCCCCTCTGCCTTGGTCTACAATGCCGGCACGCGGGATGTGGATACAGTGATTGTCAACGGCCGTCCGCTCATGCGCCATAAGGAAATCTTATTTCTCGATGAAAAGGCATTGCTGGCGCGTGCTCGACAGGCGTGCGTGGACTTATTTGCGCGGGCAGGTGTAAAGGTGAGTGCATGAACCCCGAAGGAAAAACCGCATTGGTAACCGGTGGTGCCCACCGGGTAGGTAAAGTGATTTCCCTGGCCCTTGCACAGGCCGGTGCAAATGTGGTTGTCAACTACCATCATTCAGCAGAAGATGCAGAAGAAACGGCTGCATTAGCTCGTGAATTAGGCGTGGGCGTTTTAGCAGTCAAAGCCGATATAGGCGATGTACGGCAAGTTGAGGCAATGGTTGCAGAGGCCGCCGGTAAATTTGGAGGCGTGGATATCCTGGTTAACAATGCTTCCTTGTGGCGGCAAACACCTTTTCCAACCAAAAATTATGACGATTGGCATCGCGTTACAAATATTTTGATTAACGGCTCTTTTTACTGCGCGAACACAGTAGCCCCACATATGTTGGAAAAAGGATCGGGAGTCATTGTAAATATCATTGACCTGGCTGCCTATGAAGCGTGGCCTAATTTTATCGCGCACTGTGTGGGGAAGGCAGGACTGTTGGCGCTCAGCCGCCAGCTGGCATTGGAATTAGCCCCGGCGGTACGTGTTAATGCCATAGCGCCTGGGCCGGTGCTGCCGCCGCCAGATTATGACGAAGAACAAATCGCCCGCGCGGCCGACAAAACGTTACTCGACCGCTGGGGAACGGCGAATGATATAGCCGACGCAGTGCTGTATTTTGTGAAGGCAAATTATGTGACTGGCGAGGCGTTAGCTGTAGATGGCGGGCAGCGGATCGGCTATCGGAAATATGAGCACGGATGATTAACGCGATCCTTGGCCTTGATGTTGGAACTACGACTACGAAAGCTGTATTATTTGACCTGGCTGGTCGCGAACTGGCGCGTTCAAATTCAGAACCCTATTCTAACCTCACCCCACATACGGGCTGGGTTGAGCAGGACCCCGAGAGGTTGTGGCGGGCTGTAGTCTCAACGATACGTCACGTAGTCGAGCAGGCCGGCGTTGGGGTGCATGTTCAGGCAGTAGGCATGGCGGCCCAAAGCGGATCACTTCTCCCCGCGGATGGCGATGGCAAACCCGTCTATCCACTGATCACCTGGATGGACGGCCGAACAAAAAACCTGGTAAAGCAGTGGCTTATTGAAGGTGCTGAAGAGCAGGTAAGAGCACTCAGCGGGTGGTCACTCTATCCAGGTCTTTGCCTGCCAACTATTGCCTGGCTGCGGGAAAATGATCATGAGACATTCACAGCCGCTCACCATTATTTCTCGGTCAATGACTTTATTGCTTATCGCCTGAGCGGTCATTTTGTCATGAACCCTTCAAACGGAGGGGGAATGCAGCTCGTGGATATTCACACGGGCACCTGGAGCGATGCCTTATTACAGTTGGCCGGGATTTCGTCTGCACAGCTGTCTCCTATTCGGCCTTCTGGTACTGTGATTGGCGAAATTTCACGAGAGGTTTGCCATGAGACGAAGCTGCCCGAAGGGACGGTCCTTGTAAATGGTGGGCATGATCAGGTTTGTACAGCTCTGGCGTTGGGGGTGAATGATCCAGGAAAATTATTGCTGGCCTGCGGCACAGCCTGGGTAATAACCGGCGTTGCTGATACTAAGGATCTTGAACGAGTCCCTCCCTCGTTGGATTTAAACTTCCACGCCCAAGACGGCCGTTACACAATTTCACAATCCTTAGGTGGCCTGGGAGCATCGTTGGAGTGGTGGGTTCATCAAGCTTGGCGCGGCAGCGGTGATTCGCCATCTAGAGAAGCATTGTTCGTGGCGATGGATACTGAAGTGACCGCTGCCCAGGCAGACAGCTCGATTTATTTTCTTCCCCTTACAGGGGGCCATGACAATCCGGCAACGACGCAGTACGGGAGTTTTCAAGGACTGCAGTTAAATCAAAATCGGGCGGATTTGGCGCGCGCGATCATGGAAAGCGCGGCTTTTGAACTGCGTTGGGCGCTTGAACCGATTAAGGAGGCCGGGCTGCCGCTCGTAGAGCTGTGGATGGTGGGCGGCGCCGCGAAAAGTGCCACCTGGCCTTCGATTTTGGCCAATATCACAGCGATTCCAATCCGCCTGCCACAGTATGATAACTGGCCCGCGCTTGGTGGGGCGATTCTTGCTGGCGTAGGCATGGGTGAACTTTCTAGTATTGAAGATGGATTATCTCGCTTCCGCAAGCCGGCAGCTGAAGTGGTACCGGATCGAGCCTTAAATGAGCGCTATGACGATCGCTATCAGACTTACAAAACACTACGATCGGAACGAACTTAGTCCTTGGGTAGACCTAAATTAGAGACTATTAACGCTGGCCGTCTTCGGCCGGACCAATTAAAAACATGAAGGATTTTTTATGAGTAAACCAAATGTAACTATCACCATCGGAAAACAACATTACGAGCGCATGTTTAGCCAGGAGGCGCTTAATAACCTGGAAGCTTTTGCCAATGTCAGCCATCAAGAAGGCCAGGATCCGGCCAATAAAGAAGAATTAATGGTTCTTTTAGCCGATGCGGATGGCTGCATCACTAGCTGGGATGTAGCCCAATTGGATGCCGACGTAATGGCCGCCGCGCCGCGCCTGAAAGCGATGGCTCACATGGGCAGCAGTGTCAAACGGTTTGTTTCCGATGCTTTTTGGGAGCGCGGAGTGCATTTGACCAGTGCCGGGATTTCCCTGGCCAGAGATGTCGCTGAAACGACTTTGGGCTTAATGATCGTTGGTCAGAAGCGCGTCTGGCCCTTAGGTCAACATGTTCGTGACGGCGGCTGGCGCGACTCTCCGGTATGGGATAAGTGGTCTTCTCGCGAATTACTTCGCAAGGAAGTGGGCATTATTGGTGCCAGTCATGTGGGGCGATTTGTCATCGAGCTGCTAAAGCCCTTTGATGCGACCATTTTGCTCTACGATCCCTTTGTTTCAGAAGAAGATGCGTTGGCCTTGGGCGCCATCAAATTGGAATTGGATGAATTATTAAGCCGCGCTGATGTCGTGTCATTGCATGCACCCGCTAATAAAGAAACCTACCAGATGCTTAATACCCAGGGGCTGGCCTTGATGAAGGACGACGCGCTGCTGATTAACACGGCCCGTGGGTCGCTGATTGATGAACAGGCGCTGATCGAGGAATTGAGTAAAGGCCGTTTTTTTGCCTTCCTCGATGTGACTGACCCGGAACCTCCCACCGCGGACAGCCCTTTGCGCAGGCTGGATAATGTCGTGGTTACCCCGCACATCGCCGGCTGTATCGAAAATTGCAATCGCATGGGTGAATTGGCTGTTGAAGAGCTGCGCCGCTTTTTTGCGGGTGAAGAGCCTATTTACCAGATCACGCCTGAAATGTTTGCCAGGATTGCCTGATCTGCCTGACTTATAAATTAAATCAATATCTTGATAAAGGATTAAATTATGTCAACAACACGTCGTTTAAATCGTATTTTCCGTGCCGATGGTCGCGTATTAATTGTTGCCTTTGACCACGGCATGATAGATGGTCCGGCGAAGGGTATGGAACAGCCGAGAGCTACACTGGAAAAAATTGTTGCCGGTGGCGCGGACGCGATTCTAACCACTTATGGAACGGCGACACGCTTTGCTCGCGAAATCGCCTCCTTAGGCTTGATTATGCGCTTAGATGGTGGGGGCACCAAATTGGGCGACATGGGGCAGGGGGGTATTTTTTACACAATAGAAGATGCGCTCAGGTTGGGAGCCGATGCTGTGGCTGTTTCCGCTTTCCCTGGCGCAGCTGATGAAACTGAATCGCTGGAGCGGCTGGCGAATGTGGTCGGTGAGGCCCATGCCTGGGGCATTCCGGTTATGGGTGAGATGGTTCCAGGGGGTTTCGACAGCCCGGCCGAAATGCGAACGGCTGAAAGCGTATCCATCGCCGCTCGCGTAGGGGCCGAATTAGGTGCCGATTGGATGAAAATTCCTTATGCCGAGGGTTTTAAGCAGGTCGTAGACGGCTGTTACGTGCCTGTTGTTATTCTGGGCGGCGCTAAAAAAGGAAGCGAACGGATGATGTTGGAGAATATTAAGGGAGCGCTCGATGTTGGTGCTGTCGGCGTGGCTATCGGACGCAATATTTTTCAGTCTGAAGACCCTCAGGCGATGACGGCTGCGGTCGCGGCATTAATTCATGAAGATGCATCGATTGATGAAGCTATGGAGTTCTTGAAATGAAACGTTTTATAGACCAGGTTGTGATGATCACCGGTGCTGCCAATGGCATTGGCCAGGCTTGTGCTCACCGCTTCGCAGAGGAAGGAGCGAATATTGCCTGCCTGGATCTGGCCGAAGATGCGAACCAAAAAACGGCCGCCGCCTGCCGCGAATTGGGTGTGGAAGCATTAGCCCTGACTTGTGACGTGACGGATGGAGAGAACGTCCGTGCCGCCGTTGCGGCGACGATGGAAAAGTGGGGACGCATCAACGTCCTGATCGCTTCGGCCGGTTTGTACACCGGCGCGCCTTTGATGGATGTGCCATTAGAACAATGGCGGAGAACAATTGAGATCAATCTCACCGGTGTTTTCCTGACCAATCAGGCCGTTGCCCCCATTCTTATGAAACAGAGAAGAGGCAGCATTATCAATCTTTCCTCTATGGCCGGCAAGACGAGTTGGCCCGCTTCGGCCGAATACTCCGCCTCGAAGAGCGGCGTCATTGGATTGACACGCTCAGTGGCCATGGAGCTGGCTCCTTATGGTGCGACTGCGAATGCTGTTTGTCCGGGAAATACGCTCACAGATATGGTCCGCAGCGTAGCCGGAAAGGTAGGGGCGCTGGATGGCATGACGGGTGAAGCCTGGTTGGAAATGCGCGCCAATGATTGCCCGATGAAGCGTCTGGCGGAACCATGGGAAATGGCCGGCGTTATTGCATTCCTGGCTTCTGAAGATTCACGTTATCTCACCGCCCAGGCCATCGAAGTAGACGGCGGGATGGTCATGTCGTAAATGGAATACACCGGTTATCTTGATTTTTGGTTTACCGATCTCCCTATCGTCGAGCGGGTTGCTGCTTTCAGCGACCTGGGTGTAAAAAACCTGAACTTTTTCTTCTGGCGACAAGCGCCAATCACGGATTTGGCAGAAGCCTGTCGCCAGTCTGGCGCGCGTTTATATTCGACTTTTGATGATGCGATGGGATCCCTGGCCGATCCCGGTGACAATGAATTAACCTACCGTTCCTGGGCGGAGAGCCTGGAAATGGCAGTACAATACGATATCCCTGTTTTATATATTTTTTCCAACCAGATCGAGCCCAAAAACGGCCGTGAATATGTCCGGCGCCTTTCAGGAAATTTTAGCGAGGCTGAACAATATGCAAACTTACTCGACCAGACCGCGCGAATCTTAATTCTTGTTGAACAGACAGAGATAGAGGTCAGGGTAGAGTGTTTAAATCAATTCGATTTCAACGGCAAGATTCTGGTCGATAATCCACGATTGGCAGCCGATTGGGTGCGCCGTATGGATCATCCCCAATTTCGCCTGACATTTGACACTTATCACCAGCAGCGAGGTTCCGGTGAGCTGTTATGGAGTCTGGAAAAGTACTTTGAGTGGATAACAGCCGTCCACATTGGCGATGTCCCGACAAGGCAGGAACCAGGTACCGGGGAAATAAACTTCCTGAACATACGCTCCAAACTACAAGAGTTAGGCTTCGACGGCGAAATTGGACTGGAGTTTTCACCATCTACTACAGAAACGGAGGCAATGGCCAAAACGCGGAATATTTTCCCCCTTTAACTTGACCCGGGTATTTACTCGCTCAAGCCAGATCTAGTTCATGCAGCTTTTCCCTAGTTGGAACGCCGTTTTCGTCCCAACCACGTACTTTGTAAAAGAGCGGCAGCATAACATCCAATTCCACGGTGTGCCCGGCGGCCGGCCCTTCCCTCAGCGGTTCTTCCAGCATACGCGGTGGAAGTGTATCATCTTCACGTGTGATCCCCGCCTCCAGCAGGAACATGCGCTCCAGGTTGTAAACCCGCTCTGCCGCTTTCAATAACGACTCCGGCGAGTATCCCGCTCCGGTTGTCAAATTCATCAGCTCCGTCAGCCGGGTCGGCCACAGCATCACGTCATCGTCAAAGACATGGCGTACGGCTAAAAAGACACACAAGCCGGAAGAGTCGATGAGCGTGAAAGCGTCCTCAAAGCGCGCAATAAGCTCTGGTTTATGTTCAATCGTTAACGGATCGATTTTCTTTGGCGTGCCGAATACTTCCGCGTAAGCCAGGTCGCCGGCCATGTGTGAAGCGCCGACATTAGACGTCGCATATAACAGGCCCATACCCTTCGCGCCGCGCGGGTCATAGCCGGGGAATTCCAGCTTTTTGGCCGATATGGAGAATTCCGGATGTCCATAGCTCTCAGCCATCGCGTAACTGCCCTCTGCCAGCTTGTCACCAAATCCTTCCCGTAAACCCATCTTTTTAACGAACGTGATCATACTGTCCGCGTCGCCAAAATTTAGCGGCTGACCGATGTCGCTCTCGGGGATGATTCCTTCCTCGTACATCTCCATGGCGCAGGCAATCGTCATGCCGGCCGAAATGGTATCAATACCCAATTCATTGCACAGGTAATTGGCTTTCGTTATCGCGGCTAAATTATCGACACCGCATGCGCCTCCTAAAGCGCCGATAGACTCGTATTCCGGTCCTTCTCCTTCACCTTCGTAGCCCGGAGCGTCAACTTTAGTAATGCGGTTGCAGGCGATAGGACAGCGATAGCATGCGCCGGGGCGTATCAGGAAACTGGCATTAAGCGCCGGGCCGTTGATTTTATCCGCGCCTTCGAAACGGCCGCTTTGATAATTGCGCGTTGGGAAAATACCCATTTCATTCGTCACATCAGGAACGTACGCCGTCCCGTAAATGCGTAAATTGGAGGTTTTAGACGCTTCGCCGATTTCGCGCTGCATGGAGAGGCTTAACTTCTTCATGCCCTCCAGGTCGGCCATACCGATTGAATGCGTCCCATTGACGACAACCCCTTTCAGGTTTTTACTGCCCATCACCGCTCCCACACCGGAGCGTGCCGCCGCGCGATCCTTATCATTCATGATCGCCGCGACCTTAACTAGACGCTCTCCGGCGGGACCGATACAAGCTACCTTCGCCTTCGGATTTGTCTCAGCCAGCATGATGTCGGTGGATTCTGGTACTTGTTTGCCCCAGATATGGCCGGCGGGGCGAATCTCAACTTGATCGTCGTTAATCCAAAGGTAAACAGGCTCCTCTGCACGCCCTTCAAAAATAAAAAGATCGAAGCCGGTTCGTTTCATCCAGGTGGGGAAATCGCCCCCGGAATTAGAGTTACTAAGAACACCGGTGAGCGGCGACTTGGTGACGACCATATAGCGGTTGCCGGTAGGTGCCGGGCTTCCTGTCAGCGGGCCGGTTGCGAAAATGAGCATGTTTTCAGGTGATAGGGCATCGACCTTGGGGTCCATGCCATCCATCAAGTACCTGATCGCCCAGCCACGACCGCCAATATAATCTTTGGCAAATTGGGAATCAACGGTTTCGATTATATAGGTTTGATTCGTTAAGTTCACTCTCAGAACTTTTCCGTACCATCCATTCATTTGAGAAAAGACTCCTTATTCATATGATTTCGATAAATGCGGGTTGGTTGCCCGCCCATCTTCTATGTGTCTATCCGGCTTTTAGCTAACCACCTGCCGTTGCCTGGAAGGCGGAGACGACGCTGCCATCCTGTAATGTTTCATCGGGATTTGGAGAACGGCCGTCTACTAATATCACACTCTCTTCGATCTGTATACCCAAATCTTTTAGAATAGCGACAGCCGTTACCCCTTCCGAGATTTCGATTTCTACGCGCCCTTCATTTTCGGGAGGTAGAAAATCGCGATATGAAGCGATCAGTTTGAGCTGCACCTTCATGGTGCACAAGATAAACCGATTTTGCTAATTAAGCAACCGCGTTGTTGGTTGGCCAACCTATCACACAAAGCTCAAATAATTAGGCTGATACATATGCTCCTTGATGTAGGCCAGAAGATTGTATGGCCGCGGCTTTGTTGCCAGACCTTCATCATAAGCGACCTTTGCAACCGCGACAGCAATGAAAGCGGAGACGTCGCGTATTTTGGTCAGCGGCGGATAAATACGGCCGAGTGCCAGATCCTCGTCGCTTACTTCTTGCGCCAATGCTCTGGCTGCGGCCAGGAACATGTTGTCGGTCACACGTTTGGCGCCAACTGTGCTAACACCCAATCCTACGCCCGGGAAGACATAACTGTTGTTGCTTTGTCCGGGTACAAATGTACGGCCGTCGGGCAGAGTCACTGGTGGGAACGGGCTGCCGCTGGCGAATATCACCTGGCCGTTGCTCCAGGTGTAAGCCTGCTCCGCCGTGCATTCCGACTTGGAAGTTGGATTGGAAAGAGCCAGGATAATCGGCCGTTCATTTAACCGCGACATCTCTTCAATCACATTCTTGCAAAATAGTTTCCCGTGTCCGCAAGCGCCGATTATCGCCGTTGGTTTGATCGCCTTGACGGCATCAAGGAAGACTTCTACCGGTTCGTGCTCATGAGCAAAAGGATGGTGGTGATCTGCCAAATCTTCACGTCCGGAAGTGATCAGCCCGTTGATATCAAAGAACCAGCACGCTTGTCTTGCGTCCTCTTCACTGACGCCTTCGGCCAACAATTCACTAAGTACGATATTTCCAATGCCGATGCCCGCTTCGCCGGCGCCTAAGAAAAGAAATCTATGATCTTTTAGCTGGCCGCCCGTAATCCGTAACGAGGCGAGCAGTCCGGCCAGGACAACACTGCCCGTGCCTTGAATATCATCATTGAAAGTACAAATGCTGTTGCGGTACTTCTTAAGTAGGCGGAAGGCATTGTGATTTGCGAAATCCTCGAACTGAATAACCGCTCGTGGAAAACGTTCCCTAACGGCTACGATAAATTCATCGATGAAATCGTCATATTCTTCCCCCGTGACTCGCGGGTGCAGGTGCCCCAGGTAAAGTGGGTCCTCCAGTAATTTCTTATTGTTGGTACCAACATCCAGGGTAATGGGCAGCGTGCTGCTGGGGTGAATTCCTGCACAGGCTGTATAGAGGGACAACTTGCCCACGGGAATACCCATGCCGTTGACGCCCAGGTCGCCCAGTCCTAAGATTCGTTCACCATCGGTGACGACGATAATCCGCACATCCTCGTAGGGCCATTTTGCCAATATGTCGGCGATCTGTCCCCTATCTTCAAGCGAAATGTAAAATCCGCGTGGGCGGCGAAAGATATGGCCGAACTCTTGACAGGCCTGTCCAACAGTTGGCGTATAGATGATCGGCATCATGGTTTCGATATTGTCCATGACTACGCGGTAGAAAAGATTTTCATTCCTATCTTCCAGATCGATCATGTATACATACTTTTCTATATTGCCCGGTCTTTTGTGGAAGTTTTCCATCACTCTTTGCGCTTGAGCTTCTTGAGTAATTACCCTGGGGGGCAGGAACCCGCGCAAGCCGAATCGCTCGCGCTCTTCTTCTGTAAAAGCGGTGCCCTGATTGAGCATGGGGTTGTGTAATAAATCAATTCCGGATGGCATCTCATCAGAGACGAGATCCAGTGGTCCAAAATCCTGTAAATCATCACCTGTGGGTAGGGTTTTAGTGGCTTGCATCTGAATAGTTCCCCTTATTAATGGCCTTTAAAAGGCAAGTTTAAAAGACGTACACCGGTTTATACATGCCATAGACCGGCAGTATACCTAATGCAAAAACAACTATTTATATAGTAAATGAGTGCATAGACGGTTTGAATGATAAAGAGCATATCTTTAACATGACGTTCGTCATATTAGATAGAAAATTATGCTGAACTTTTACTCGAAATTGTCTGGACATGCCGAAATTGAGGGCTGCCTTGTACGGTGTCGGTCTTATTGATATATTTCGCACCATCTAAAAATATAACTTTGCAGGAGCTAATCATGAATGAAGAGATATACAAAGCAATGGCCCAAAGCATCATAGATGGGGAGCCTGAAGAAGCCGAAAAACTGGCCATTCAGGCCGTCGAACAGGGCCTTGATCCCCTGCAAGCCATTAACGAAGGTTTTGTCCCCGGTGTTGACTATGTTGGCAACCTTTTTAGCTGCGGGGATGTCTTTCTACCTGACCTTGTGATGGCCGGCGAGGCAATGAAAGCGGCGGTTAGCGTTCTGGAACCTGAGATGATCAAACAGGGCACTGAACGCAAAATGCTTGGTACGGTCGTGATCGGAACCATCGAGGGGGATATCCATGACATTGGAAAGATGTTGGTCGGGACGATGCTTTCCGCATCTGGGTTTAAAGTCATAGACCTGGGTGTCGACGTGCCGGCTATT
>Ga0316578_10000056_pt1 | contig 24026 bp, 20 predicted proteins | sample J0NA_2_FD_203076 | JGI IMG/M metagenome (GOLD analysis project Ga0316578, IMG submission 203076) | Rhizosphere microbial communities from salt marsh grasses in Alabama, United States - J0-2_160517rDrC | ecosystem: Host-associated > Plants > Roots > Rhizosphere | place: USA: Alabama | collected... | reverse complement strand
CAGCCGCCGGGAGCAGGGATCGCCGGTGCAGGTAGCGAAGCTGCCGTCGGGGCAGTCCACCACCAGATCGGGCGTGTAGGGGCGACCGCTGTGGTAGTGGAAGGTCGAGCCGAGCGTCCAGTGCCGACCCACGTCCCACGAGGCCACGGCATTGACCATGTGGCGCTGGTCGAACGCGAACGGCAGCGTGCCCACTCCGGGGACGTCGCGTTCACTCCGGCTCAGGGTGTAGGTGACCCAACCAAAGAGCGATTCCCCGAGTCGGCGACGCAGTAAAAGCTCTAGCCCGTAGGAGCGCCCCTTGGTGCGCGGCGGCGCGTCGTCGTCGGGCTCCTCCGGGGGGACGGTACAGATGTCGTCGGTGCAGTTCGTCTCGAGGGGCACGCTCATCAGCGAGAAGTCGAGGGGGACGTCCAGCCAGATGTGAAAGAGTCGGGCCTCGGCTTCAGACCTCCACGGCAGCTTGGCTTCCACTCCGGTGGACACGTGCAGCGCCTTGGTGAGCCCGCGCTCGAGCCCGACACCCATCATCCCGGGAACCGGACCGATGACGATCGGGCCCTCCACCAAGGTGACTCGAGGCGGGCCCGAGTGCATCCCGGCCGAGGCCTTGGCCGTGAGTGACTCGGTGATGTCGTAGCCCACGGCCACGCGCGGGTCGGCTCCAGTGGCCCGGGGCCCCTGATCGAGACCATAGCGGTAATGGTCGACCCGAACCCCGGAGAGGACCGACCAGGGGGAAGGATTCCACTCAGCCTCGAAGTACGCGCCCAACGTCAGGCCGTCATCCGGGAAGGTCAGCTCGTCCTCGGCATCGCCAGGGCGAAAACCAAAATCCTGGTAGTAGCCCTCCATCCCGAAGCGCAGCTCGAAGTCGCGCTCGGGCGAAAGAGATAGCGACGGACGCAGCCCCACATAGCGGTAGTTGGCTCGCCCAATCCCGTCCTCCTCTCGTTCCTCCGGCGGAGTGTCCGCCGCTTCTTCGGGTGCACGGAAACCCTCGGTTCCCCCCTCCACGTCGACCTGCAAGTGTCCGTGGTCGATGGAGCGGCGCCCTCTCAGCAGCGCGCGATGAAAGCCGAGCGTGAACACGCCCTCGGTGCCGTCATCCCGCTCCTCGCCGACCTGGTTGCCCGCGCCAAAGACCATCACCTCGACCTGGCTCTCGTCGCTCGGGTTCCAGAAGAGCTTGCTCTGGTAGTCCCAGTAGCGAAACACGACGTTGGAGGCGAGAGCCTCGATGATCATGCCCAGGGTGCCGTAGCGCCCCGCGCCGATGACCGCGAAATCTTCGCCCAGGGGACGCGCGTGCAACAGGCTCGCATGCAGAATGGAAACGTCTGCGGCCGTGGTCGGCTCCTCCGGTCGGGGAGCGGCTCCGGCCGCGATGAGCGCGCCGGGAAACTGACCGTGCTGAACCGAGTAGCCGCCGGGATGAAACGAGATGCCGGTGGTGAATCGTGGGTTGACCACCGCATTGCCGAACATCACGTGATAAAGCATCGGCACCTGCACGCCGTCGATCTCGTAGCGCGTGTCGCCCGGAAGCACTCCGCGAACGATGGGGTAGCCGAGCCCGGTTACCGACGTGGCCACGCCGGGCATGAGCATCACCACCCGCATCGGGTCGCCCAGGGTTCCGGGGACCTCGTAGAGCTCCGCGTCCTCGAGCGTGGTGCGCCCGACCTCTGCCCGGCCTTCCGAGCCCCACACCACGGTCTGGTAGCGTCGGCGTCGGCCGGGCTCGACGAAGTACTCCACCTTGACCGTTTCCCCCGGTTCCAGACGCTCCAGAGCTCGAAACGGATAGTGCTCCGGGACGTTGATGGTGATGGCGTACCCGCCCGGCGCGAGCTCGCGTGAGAAGCGCCCGTCTTCATCGGTCAGGATGGCCTCGTCCAGGTCGAGCAGGTACACCTCCGCGCCTTCGAGCGGATCGCCGGTGCCGCGCTCCAGCACCTGCCCCTCGAGTCGCGCCGGAGGCCGCGAGTCCTGGGGCGCACCGGTCTGGCGAGCGGGCGGAAGAGCGCGCCCCGCCTGCTCGGATTTGCGAAACCGAAACGTGTACAGGATCTTGACCTTGACCGACTTGCCGCCGGCCACGGCGGGCGAGAACCTCAAACGTTTGGCGGCCACCAGCGCGGCCTGCTCGAATCCGTATCCGGGAGTGGACAGCACCTCCGCACTCTCCACCCGCCCTTTCTCGCTCACCCAGAGCAGCAGTACCACGTCTCCCTCGCGGTCCTCCTCCCAGGCCTGGGGCGGGTACCGCGGCTCCGCTGCGCGCAGCAGGCGGGGACGCTCCGTGAGCTCGGCCGGCGCCGCCTCGGCATCGGCACGGGGTTGGACCTCGGTGCCTCGGGCCGCGGCCGCAGCGGCAGAGCCCACGTCACCGGGCTGAGCCAGGCCGATAGCAGGCCAGACGAGCATCCAGCCCACGACCAACAGTCCGAGGTACTGGCTCACTGTCACGGACCGGCGCCACCGCTCGTGCGTCGAGCAGCAAGCCGAATGGAGCGCCGGGCGAGGCTTCACTTTCTGGCTCACCGGTTGCGTAGCTTGAACTCCACACGCCACTCGATACGCGCGGACACCGGCTTGCCGTTGGCCTCGGCGGGATGGAAGCGCAGCCGCCGGCAGTGGGCTCGCGCAGCGCGATCGAACTCCTTTCCTGCCGATCGTACGATCCGCGTCTGGACGACACGTCCTCGGCTGTCGACGACCAGCTCCACAATCACCACTCCTTCGAGGCCACGCGCTTTCGCCTCCGGCGGATATTCCGGCTGCAGCCCGTGCTCGTTGAGCGGCCGAGGCTGCGCCGTGATCTCCCACGATTCGGCCGTGTCCACGTTCGGTGGTCGAGTCGGCCTTCCCCTGCCCTTCCCGCCTCGCACGCCCGGCGCGCCGGGCCGAGCCATCACCTCACCCCTGCCGGCCACAGCCACGACCTCGATGCCGTCCCCGCCTCCCACCGTGGCCTCCATGGGAACCTCGAACAAAGGGGCCGGCTCGCTCGGCTCGAGACTGGGCTCGGCGTTCTCGTCGTACGGGTTCGACTCGGACTCGCCGGGTCGCTCTGGCTGAAACGCACGCGCCTGGTCCACGAGGTGCTGCCGTGCCGTAGCCGGGATCAGACGCGGCCGTTCCGGCTCCGGGTCGTCTGGTGGTGGCGGCGGTTCAGACCGCGGCCGAGGGGTCTCGCTGGGCGTCACGGCTCGCTCCAGAGTCTCAATCACCTCCACGGCCAGCACGTCCGCGGTTTCGGGAGCCGCCAGCGGGGTGAACAGCACGATGGCCACCAGGCCCCCCACGTGGAGCAAGACTGATGCGGTGTGGGGCTTGACCGCTCCGAGCCACGCCGCCAACGAACGGGCGCCGGTCACCGCTCCTCCTCATCCTCGTACTTGATGTTGAGCGCATAGCGTCGCACCCCGGCGCGCTTGATCAAGTCGATGAGCCAGATCACGCGCCCATACACCAGTCGAGTGTCCGCCGAGATGACCGCCTGCACGTCCGGGTTGGCGCGAGCCTCGCGCTCCACGTGCGCTTCGAGCGCGGCGGCAGTGGTGCGCTCACCATTGAGGAACAGATGCTGTTGCCGCGTCAGCACGACCGAAATGGTGCTGCGCTTGGTCCTTTCTCCGGTGCTGGCGCGCGGCAGATCGACCTTGATGCTGGGTTTGACGATGTAGGTCGTGGTGACCATGAAAATGATGAGCAGCACCAGCGTGATGTCGACCAACGGCGTAACGTTGATCCCGGTGATCGATTGCTCGCGATCGAACTGGTCAAAGCCCATCGCCGGTCCCCTTGCCAGCCTGGGCTGCAGGCGACTGCTTGGCATGGGCCAGCAGGGTACGAGCCAGAAGCTCCGTGTTCGAGACGGCCACCTTGACCTTCTCGCGCAGGGCATTGAACGCGATGACGCACGGAATCGCGACCAAGAGCCCGATGGCGGTCGCCACCAGCGCCTCGGAGATTCCGGCCATCACCGTGGCCGCTCCGCCAGCCACGTCCTGGGACAAGTCCACGAACGCCTTGACGATGCCGAGCACCGTGCCGAACAGCCCGATGAACGGCGCGTTGTTGCCCAGCGTTCCCAGAATCGATAGTCGCGCCTCGTAGCCGAGGCGCTCCTGTGCGAGAGACGCCAGCATCTGCTCTTCCATGGTGGCCGGGCCGCGACCAAAATGCCTGAGGCCCGTGGCAGCGACTCTCCCCTCCATGCTCTCGCTCTGCCCCAGCCAGTCGAGCGCTGCCCGCACCTCGTCCGCCTCGAGCAATCTCTCCAGGCGGGCCCGCACCTCGTCCACCTCCACCGCGCGGCGGGCGTAGAAGAGCCAGCGCTCCAGCATGACGCCCACGCTCAGGATGGACAAGCCGATCAGCAGGTACATCACCCACTCGGCTCCGGTCTGGCTCACGGCCCGCGCCAGGAACTCGGTGAGCTGAAGGCGGAGCCCGAAGCGCACCAGCACCCAGACGCCAGTGGTGAGAACCGCCAGGTAGATCAGCAGCGAAAGGCTCGATCGTCGAGCCCGCGGTGGGGCAGCTGCTTCCTTCCGCTCTTCATCCGCCACTTGCCACCTGGCGCGGTTCCCCGGACGACCTGGGAGCGCGCGACGGCCAGTCTAAATGAACGAGCCCGAATGTCGATCACTGCCCGGGACATGCGCTTCGCGCGGGCCGTTTGGGGTGGGGCCCCGATTGCCACTCCTCGCCGCACGTCGCATTCTGGGTCTTCGGAGCCCTCGCCCTGAGGTCGACCGCGAAGACCGGTCGAAGATCGGGGTCGCTGATCTGACTAGAACGGAACGCTGCCGTGCGGGTACGGAACGGTCGAGCGCGACCAGGCGTCGATTGCCACCAAATCGTCGCTTGACCGGGCAGATTCCAAGAGCTATATGAACCAACTCTTACTATTATGAACCATTGTTCATAATCCTGTAATTACTCAATATCATTACCTTGAAGCTATTGGTGGCATGGTTCGTCTTGCAGATCTGTAAGTCAATGAATGAATGGCCGTTCAGCGCTGCGGCGCGGAGCACGTGACCATGGCGTCGTCCCACACTCGAAAGTCCGGCTCCACGTTGTCCCAGGCGATGCGGCGCCACACGCGCGAAGCCTACCGGGAGGCGATCCTGGAAGCGGCCAAGGCCCTGCTATCCCGCGTGGGGTTTGCCGATGCCACCATGTCCGCGCTCGCCGACGAGGCAGGGGTCTCGGTGGGGACGCTGTACAACTACTTCGAGAGCCGCGACGACGTAATCCAGCGCCTGATCGAGCACGAGACCGAGCAGCTGATTCAGTGCGCAAACGCATTGGATCCCGCTCGCGACCCGCTAGAGCGACTCCGACAGATGCTGAGAAATGAGCTCCGATACGTGGAGGAACGCGGCGCGCTCATGGCAATGGCCATGCAGGCTGGAGTCGTCGACCCTGTTCGTTCGACCGACACGGAGATGCAGGCCGCCACGCAAGTGAGCCGGACACGCATCCTCTCGCTTCACCAGGAGCTGCTGGCCGAGGCCGGCGCCCAAGGGCTGATTCGCCCCGAATTGTCGCCCGAGCTTCTGGCTCGCGCGCTGGACGGAATGCTCGCTGCGTTCGTGTTCGGCTGGCTCTCGTCCGAGCGGACGACCGAGCTCAGCAGCCAGTGCGACTTCGTATTTGACCTGTTCCTGAGAGGAGCGCGATGCAACTGACCCGTGCAAGTTGGGCAGCACTGCTGCTCGTGGGCTTGGCCGGATGCCGAAATGCGGATGGTAGAGAAGAGCTACCTCCACCGAACGGTTCTGGTGCCCCTCCACCATTGGAGATCCCGGCGATGGCCAGTGCCGCCTCGGAAGCAAGCTCGTCCACTGCCGACCAGCTCGTGGTCACCGGCACGGCAGCCCCGGTCCGGGAGGCCAAGGTGGGTCCGAAGGCCACCGGAACGCTCGCTGCCATGAAGGTGGAAGAAGGCGACACGGTCAAGAAGGGGCAGCTGCTGTTTCGACTGAGCGGCGCCAACCAAGCGCTGGCCGTGAACCAGGCCGAAGCCGCCCTGGCGAGCGCTCTGGTCGGGCAGACCACCGTCAAGACGGAGCTCGATCGGATCACGGCGTTGCACGAGCGCGGCTCCGTGGCGCCCGCGACCTACGATCAAGTGAAGGCTCAATACGAGGCAGCTCAGGCGGGCGTGGAACAAGCTCGCGCCGCAGTCGCCAGCGCCAAACAGGCCACGGCGGACACCGCCGTGCTGGCACCGATTTCGGGCGTGGTCTCCAAACGCCTGGCCAGCGTCGGCGACACGGTGAGCATGATGCCACCGACGGTGGTGCTCATCATTCAGGACATCTCCAAACTGGAGGTGCGCGGCCGGGTGCCGGAAATGATGCTCGCCAAGCTGAAACCGGGCAGCCCCATTCGCGTCCGTTTCCCAGCCGTGAAGCAAGAGCGCACGGTCGAGATCGAGCGCATCAGTCCCAGCGTCGATCCCATGACCCGGACGATCGAGGTGGTCGCGCTCGTCCCCAACGAGGACCGCTCGCTCAAGGCCGGGATGCTGGTGGAGCTCGACTTCTCCGACACTTCTGACGCGAGTGCAGGGCCGATGCCATCGGCTTCCGCCGAACCGGCCACGACCAGCAAGGCAAGAGGCAAGTGAACCTCGCCACCCTGTCCATCAAGAGACCGGTGGTCGCGGTCATGATGATCGCGGCGCTGGTGGTGTTCGGAGCGGTCAGCTACCCGCGGGTCGGCGTGGACATGTTCCCCAACGTCGAGTTTCCGGTCGTCACCGTGCTGGTGGTCTTCCCCGGTTCGGACCCAGAAACCATGGAGAGCAAGGTCGCCGATCCCATCGAGGAGGAAATCAACACCCTCGGCGGCATCCGCCAACTCCGCAGCGTGAACCTCGAAGGCGTGACCCAGGTCGTTGCGATGTTCGAGCTGGAGGTAAGCGCTGATCAGGCAGTCCAAGACATCCGAGACCGAGTCGCACGCATCGAGCGCGACCTACCCGAGGGTATCGAACCGCCCGTGGTGCAGAGGCTGGATATCGGCGCGGCACCGGTCGTCACGCTGGCCCTCGCCGGGGACATGCCGGTCCAAGACTTGACGCGCTTGGCCGACAAAACCGTGAAGCAGCGCATCCAGCGCATCAACGGCGTTGGCCAGGTGGATCTGGTGGGCGGTCGGGAACGCGAAATCCAAGTCCTGGTCGATCCTGTCAAGCTCGCGGGGGTGGGGCTCGCGATCACCGACGTGGCCGGATCCATTCAGGCCCAAAACTTGGAGATCCCGGCAGGCACCGTCGAGTCCGGCAGCCGCGAGCTCACCGTCAAGACTCGCGGCGAGGTCAAGTCCGCACGGGAAATCGCCGACATTCTGCTGCCAGTCACGATGGGCGCACCGCTCCGGATCCGCGACGTGGCCCAGGTGGTCGACGGTGTCGAGGAAGCCCGCTCGTGGTCCGGTTACAACGGCACGTCCGCAGTCGCCCTGGTGGTCCGCAAGCAGTCGGGGGCGAACACCGTGGCCGTGGCCGAGAAGGTGCTTCAGGGGGTGGCCGAGATCGAGCCACGCGTCCAGCAGGCCGGGGCGACGCTGAGCGTGGCGAGCGACAACTCGCGCTTCATCAAGAACTCGATTCACGACGTCCAGTTCGATCTCCTGTTCGGCGGCGCCCTGGCGGTCGTGATCATCTTCCTGATGCTCGTGGATCTCCGAGCCACGCTGATCAGCGCGGTGGCGATCCCGACCAGCGTGGTGGCGACGTTCGGCTTCATCAGTGTCATGGGGTTCACGTTCAACACCTTGACCATGCTCGCGCTGTCGCTCTCGATTGGCATCCTGATCGACGACGCAATCGTGGTGATCGAGAACATCCACCGTCACTTGTCCATGGGCAAACCCGCCATGCAGGCGGCGGCAGAGGCCACGACGGAGATCTTCCTCGCGGTGCTGGCCATGACCTCCACCATCCTGGCCGTGTTCGTGCCGGTCGCCACCATGAAAGGCATGATCGGCAGGTTCTTCTTCGAGTTCGGCCTGACCGTGAGCTTCGCCGTCGCTACCTCGATGCTGGTGAGCTTCACCCTCACGCCGATGCTTTCCTCACGCCTGCTCAAGCACGATCACAACCCCAGCGGCCGTCGTGGGCCGCTGTTCCGCCTCGTGACCTGGACAATGGGAGGTCTGGAACGCGCCTACTCGCGCGTGATCTCGTGGTCTCTGCGTCACCGCTTCATCACACTCACCCTAGCGGTGGTGGCGCTGGCGGGTTCGGCCGCGCTCGTCTCCCAAGTCCCCAGGGAGTTCATGGGCCAAGACGACCGCAGCGAGCTCAGCGTCAACGTCGAGCTACCCACCGGCACCAACCTGGAGACCAGTCGCCAAGTGGTCTCTGCCGTGGCCGACGACGTGCAGAAGGCGCCCGGAGTCCGCACCGTGCTCGCCAGCGTCGGCGGGGGCGCCCAGGGTCAGATCAACCGCGGCACCATAGAAGTGCGGCTGATCCCCCGCGCCGAGCGCAAGTTCAGTCAGTTCGACTTCATGGCTTGGCTGCGGCACCGGTACGGAACCCTCGAAGCAGCCAACGTCACGGTCGCAGAGCTCGACATGTTCGGTGGGTCCTCCGGCTTCCGGTCACAGCCGGTTCAATTCAATATCCGCGGAGAAGACCTCGGGGAGCTGGCCCAGGTCAGCGAAGCGCTCAAGGCCGAGCTCCGAAAGCTCCCGGGGTTCGTGGACCTGGACACCACCTACAGGGGTGGGAAGCCTGAGGTCAGCATCGAGATCGACCGGGAGCGCGCGGCCGCCATGGGTGTGAGTGTGGCCACCATCGCGATGACCCTGCGCGCCCTGGTCGCGGGAGACGCCGTCAGTGAGCTCAAGGACGGCGCGGACGTGTACGACATCACGCTCCGACTCGGCGATGCCGCCAAGGCCAACGTTGAATCACTATCCAACCTCAAGGTGCGTTCTGGCACCGGTCAGCTAGTGGATCTTTCGAACGTGGTTCGGGCCGAGCGCGGGTCCGGCCCGAGCCAGATCGAGCGCGAAGCACGGCAGAAGCAGGTGACGGTCCTGGCAGGTTTGGAGGACGTGGCGCTCGGCACGGCCATGACGCAGGTCGAGGCTGCCGCCGCTCGCGTGGTTCCTCGCCACCTGGAAACCGAGTGGGGCGGCGAAGCCAGGTTCATGGGCGAGTCCTTCGGCTACATGGTGAGCGCGTTGTTCCTCGCGGTGGTGCTGGTGTACATGATTCTCGCCGCGCAGTTCAACAGCTTCATCCAGCCCATCACCATCATGCTGAGCCTGCCGCTCAGCGTGATCGGTGCCTTTGGCGCACTGTACCTGAGCGGAATGACGCTGAGCGTGATGGCCATGATCGGGATCATCATGCTCATGGGGTTGGTGACCAAGAACGCCATCTTGCTGGTGGACTTCGCCAACCAGCGACGCGAACGCGGCATGGCGATGAACGCCGCGCTGGTCGAGGCCGGCCGCCTCAGGCTGCGTCCGATCCTGATGACCACTGCCGCCATGATCTTCGGCATGCTACCCGTGGCGCTCGCCCTCGGTGAGGGCGGCGAGATGCGCGCGCCCATGGCCGTGTGCGTGATTGGGGGGCTCATCACCTCCACACTGCTCACGTTGGTCATCGTGCCCGTCGTCTACACGTTGTTCGACGGGCTCGCGAACAGCCGCGTGGTGCGCTGGTTGGAAAGCAAGGTGTTCAGCAAGGCACGCGAAGAAGAATCACAAGCGCGAGAAGGGAGCCAGCCGGCATGACGTTCATTCGAGCCCAGTGGTTGCTGACGGGGGTCCTCGGAACGAGCCTCCTCGGGATCGCCCCGGCGTTGGCCCAGCCCGCGCCAGCCCCGCCCGCGCCGGCCCAGCCTGCCGCCGCAGACGACGCGGCGCCTGCCCCTGCAGAACCGTCGCGCATCGAGCTCAGGAAGGCACCCGAGAACCAACTGTCCGTCGGCGAGGCGCTCGCTCCGCAGCCGGACGGGCTCACCGCCGACGAAGTCGCCCAGAAGGCTCTGGCGAGCAATCCGACCCTGGACGCACGACAGGCGGAGATCGCCGTGGCGGACGCCAAGGTGGACGCGGCCGTGGCCCAGTTCCTACCGCGCCTCACCCTGACGGCGTCCTACACGCGCACCTCTCCGGTGGATTCCAACCTCGGCGGTGCCCTCGTGGGGGCTCTCAACGAGGGACCCATCCTCGTGGGGCCTTGTCCCAACCCAGCCATGGGAGACCAGTGCGTCACAGATTCCGCGGGTCAACCCATCGGGGCGGCCTCGTTCTCGTTTCCTTCCCTGGTCAATCACTACTCGCTCAACGCCCGGCTCGCACTCCCACTGTCGGACTACGTCCTGCGCCTTTCCGATAGCTTGACGGCCACGCGCGCCAACCGGCGCGCGGCGGAGATCCAGAAGGAAGCCGAGACTCTCAAGGTCGCCGCAGACGCGCGGGTCGCCTACTACAACTGGCTCCGCACCGTGGCCGGCGGCGTGCTGGCCAATAACTCGCTGGAGCGGTTCCAGGCGATGCTGAAGGATGCACGCACGGCGTTCGAGGTGGGCGCGGCAACCAAGGCGGACGTGCTGCGCCTGGAGGCGGCCGTCGCAGCCACCGAGCTCGCCATCACCGAGTCAGACGCGATCCGCAGTCTGATGGAGGAACAGCTGGCCACTCTCATGAACGAGCCCGTGCGCCAGTACCACGTTGGCGAGGCAATGACGATCGACCCCAGTCAGGTGCGCGCCACGGGCCAACTCGCCGCGCTCGTCGCCGAAGCCCAGCGCCGGCGCCTCGAGCTCCAAGCACTGAATGCAGCCAGCCGGGCGTTGCGGGCGGGCGCCGATGCTGCCAGCGTCAGTCAGTACCCACGCCTGGACGCGTTCGGGGACGTCACCTACGCCAACCCGAACCCGCAGATCTTCCCGCAGAGGCAGGAGTGGAACCACACCTGGGCCGTGGGCTTGTCCCTGACCTGGACGGTGAACGACGCCTTCGCCGGAAGGGCGCAGGCCGCGGAACTGGACGCGACCCGCATCAAGTTGGAGGCCGATCGCAAGAACCTCCTGCGCGGTATCAAGCTGGAAGTCACGGCCGCCTACTTCGACGTGAAGAAGGCACGGGCAGCGATCACCACCTCCGCTCGCAGCTCCGCTGCAGCACGCGAGGCGTACCGAGTGGCACGCGACCTCTACCAGGTGGGGCGCGCCACCACCACCGATCTCATCCAAGCCGAATCCGAGCTTGCTGCGGCGTCCGTCAAGGAGATCGACGCTGCGCTCAACTACCGCGTTGCCCAGCTCAAGCTGAATCACGCCGTGGGCCGCGACGCGCCCAGCGCGTCCTAGACAGTATGGAACGACCGGCTCGTTCGCATCGGTGCGACCGCTGGGCCCGCTACAAGCGTGGGTCCGAGGCCCCAACGGCCCCGCAGACCCACGCGCGCCGGAGGGCGCGGGGAGCAACGTCACAGGCCGGTCAGGTTCTGGGGTTCGTCGATATCCCTCGAAGTGCGTAGGTGCCGCACACTTCGAGACCTCTTGCGACGCGCCCGGTTCGGACAGATCCCTCGATTCGCGAAAGGGTTTGGCAGTTCGAGACCTGTTCGTGCGGGCGCGGGCGGGCGAGCTCGCTCGCGCGTCAGCACCACGTCACCCAGCAGCCGACCGACGACGGCGGTGCCCCATCGGGCCAGCCAGGCTGGCGCTGGAACCACCAGCCGTCGAAGGCCGAGCACCCGTGCCAACTCGACCACGAGCTCGCGGAACGTGAAGGTTTCGGGGCCCACCGCGTTGACCACCCCCGGCTCCTGCGAGAGCCCGGTCTCGCTGAGCGCCTGCTCCAACTCGGCCTTGCCGCGGAAGTACTCGAATGGCCAACTCAGGTCGGGATTGGTGATGCTCCCGTGTACCACGTGCTCGACGCCAGCAGCCGCAGCGCAGAAGAATGGGGGCCTGCTGCTGGGAGAACCGGCGGTGATTGAAGCGCACCCAGTACGTATTGTAGAGCACTCGCGTTCCCTCGAGTTCAGCCGTGAGCTGAGCGGGTCGATCCAGGCAGAGTGGCTTGGTCGGCACTCCGGCGGCAAACGGGTCGGCTTCGGGGATCGAGTTGGTCAGAGTGGTGACGGCGAACCCCTGCCCCAGCAACCGCTCGGCAATGGCTAGCCCCGAGTAGCCGAAGGCTCCGGTCACCGTGTGTGTCTCCGTCGGGCTCACTCCTGCCCCTTCCGTCCGCGCTTTCCCCGTCCGGCATCGATCAGCGCTCGCAGAGCCTGGCTCCGCACGTTGTCGATGAGCAGCACCCCCGCCACCAGACTGCTTAGCAGGTCGAAGAAGCGCTGCATGGCGAGCATGCGATCGCGGTGGAAGGCGGCAAGCTCGGCATGCCGGCGGGTGCGTCGCGCACCCTCGACCAAGGCGAGGGTCTCTCCCACCGCTCGCAGCGCCCGATCGAATTCGGTCTGCTCTCGCTGGCGAAGTACATTCTTGACGATCCCCCACAGATCCGCGTCCGCCGAGTAGAAGTCCCGGCGGTCCCCCAGCCGGGGCTCGCGATGGATCATCTGCAAGCGCTCGAGCGCTCGGACGTGTGTGCTCACCGCCCCCTTGGTCACACCCACCTGCTCGACCAACTCGTCCAAGCAGAGAGCGGTCGGGGACAGGTAGATGGAGCCGTAGATGGCCCCCATGGCGCGAGGAAATCCCCAGAACTGGGCGATTCGGCTCATGGCTTCGATGAAGCGTTGACGGGCGGCGAGCAGGTCTGAAGGCAGGTTCTGCATTTCGTACATATAGTACGAACTAAATCTATAGAACGTAAAGGATCGACCGGAAGGCGTCGCCAGCTCGGACCAGGCGGGCTGAACTGGCCGGATTCCCAGCCGTTTCTTGCGGATCGGGACAGGCGCCAGACCCCTACGGCGCCAGATAGCAGTCGGGTTCGGTCTCGAAGTCCATGAGCGGGGCGTCGAGCTGCCAGATCTGGATCTCGTCGTTGTACTGCGCGCCCTGGCTGGCGGTGAGACCGGCGTACATGCCCCAGTGCGCGCGGGTGAGGCGCGTGCCTGGGTTGTCCGCGAGCTGGGCGACGTCGGCCCGGAGCATCGGAACGCCGTCTTGCCACACTTGGACGAAACCGTCCGTCCCCTCGTAGTGGAGGTACACCGTGAACCTCACCCACTGACGCAAGGGAAACTCGGGCGTGGGCTCGGGGCCGATGTACTCGCCGCCGAACGGATCGGTGTGCGCGAACTCCAACAAACGGAAGCGGACGGCCATGGTGTGCAGCGCCCAGACGCCGGTGCCATCCTCTTCATTTCCCCACGTTCCGAAATGGATCCATTCATCGCCGAGCACGTCGTAGTCCACGTCCAGGTAGACCATGAACGTGTTGACCAGCGGCGTCTCGAGGTCGGTGTGGAGCACCGGATAGGCACGATGGCTGTCGGTGTCCGGACCCTCGATCCACCCCTTGTAGCCGTGCTCCCCCGCGTAGACGGGCTCGCCACGGCTCTGATCGATGATGGTCCACGCTGCCACGCGCCCCGCGGGCATGCTGCCATCGGCTGAGTAGGCCCCGTTGTCGTAGTCGAGCCACTCCCCTGGAAATCCGTTCTCGAATCCGCTCTCCCAGACCAGCGTGCAGCTCTGGCCCGCATTCGGATCCACTTCCCTGCCGCCCGTGCCGGTGCCGCCCGTGGCAGCGGTGCCGCCGGCGGTGCCCCCCACCCCGTCCTCGCCATCGCTGGCGCCATTGCCGTCGTCCCCGCAAGCGAGACCACCTGCGAGCGCGGCGAACACCACGAACCCGAGAGCAACGGGCCTCATCCACGCCGCCATGCAGGTCAGGGTATCACGCTGCCGGCAATGAGCCGCATGGCCGTCCCGGTCCGCCTGGCTCGCAGCGCCGGGCCCCAAACAGCGTTCCATTCACACGTGCAGAATGGCCCGCCTCTCCGGTGAAGTTTCAGCACTCTGGAATCCACCACAACTGCCGCCCCGCTTGCCGCTGATTGACATTGCAGCTCAATTCGCGAGCAGTCCCCCGTGAATGAGACGGGTCACACGGGATCTTTCTACTCCCACTGCGACCTCGTGCCGACGACGTTTCACGCTGACGAAATCCCATGTCCGTCCGAACCTGGAAGCTTTCCCAGATTGCTGCCTTTTTCTGATCCCTTCCGCGACAAACTGGGAATTAGGCGGAGGGAATCATGAAGACCGCCCTCACTGCGGCCCTGGCTCTGGGGTTCGTCGTCGCGTTGGTACGCTGCAACGGGGATTCGGCGGACACGAGCCCTTCCACCATCCCCGACGACGTCGCGCACGACGATCCAACGGCAGCGGGGGGCTCGCCAACCGCCGAGGACATCGGCGACGACCCCACCTCGCCAGCGGAAGAAGACGCGAGCGTGTCGGTGTTCACTCGTGACAGCGCCGTCGACGAAGACGCGGGACCGGTCACGGACGAGTGCGCTGCGGTCACCCAGCAGGCCGACATCCGCTACCGCCCGGTGGACATCGTGTTCGTGATCGACAACTCGAGCAGCATGCAGGAAGAGATTGCGGCGGTGCAGGATCGCATCAACGCCGACTTCGCCCGCATCATCGAGGAGAGCGGGGTGGACTACCGGGTCATCATGTTCTCCCGGTACGGTACGCTCGTGCCCGGCGGATTCGGTTCCGATCAGCACTTCATCTGTGTGCGGGCCCCGCTGGGCGCGTCGGACTGCTCGGATCCGAGCAACACGCCCCTCCAGCACAATCCGCCGCGCTTCTATCACTACTCCACCTTCGTCGCGAGCCACGACTCGCTCTGCCTGCTGCTCAAGGGCTGGGATCGAGCCGACGAAACCGTCGGCTCGGAGAACCTCGAGGGGTGGGCCCCGATTGCGCCCAGCGGGTACTCCGAGTTCCTGCGTCCGGAGGCCATCAAGCACTTCGTGATCATCACGGACGATCAGGTCGACTGCCAGATCAACGACGACGAGGAGGCGGACGCTCCCTGGGCTGGCGCGAGGCTCAACGACCGCAGCAACGCCGCGGGCGGACGGGCTGTCGCCGAGCAATTCGACGAGTTCTTGCTGGGGCTCGCACCAGAGCAGTTCGGCACGGCCGAGGAACGCAACTACCGCTGGCACAGCATCGTGGGGTTGTCGGAGAACACTCCAGCGACCGAGCCCTGGCCACCCACGGCCCCCATCCAGACCGGACGCTGCGGCGAGCAGGGCGAGTCTGTCGCTCCCGGCACCGGGTACCAGGCACTCAGTGAGCTGACCGGCGGGCTGCGCTATCCCATCTGCCAACACCAGAACTTCGACGCGGTGTTCCAGGCGCTCGCGGAGTCCGTCGTCACCGGATCGCGCCTCGCCTGCGAGTGGGAGCTGCCAGAGCCCGAGAGTGGAGAACCCCTCGATCCCACGCAGGTCAACGTGGAGTACACGGGCGGTGGGATGGTCACGTCTGCCGTCATCCCGAAGGTGGAAGGCGGCGCCCTGTCTTGCACCGAGAGCGGCGGCTGGTACTACGACGACGACGAGAACCCCACTCGCATCCTGACCTGCCCGGCAACGTGTGCCGTGCTGGAGGCCGATCCCGAAGGATCGGTGGACATCGCGCTCGGCTGCGCGACTGTCGTGTCCTAGCCGTGGTATCCAGATCCGACGGCTGTCTCGAACCCGGCAGGAAATCTGCGTGTCAGTGACGATTCTCGAGTCCTCTGCACGGGTATGCTCCTTGCTGTGGCTCCTCATCAGAACACTGCCGTGCCACCCCGAGGAGCGCCCATGACCCCAACCAGAGCCACCCTCCTAGCCATTGCCATTGCTGCCGTTCTCGTCGACTGCGGTGGTGACAGCCGCTCGGAGACGGGCACCATCGACGGCAACGCAGGTGCTTCGTCGCCCAGCGGCGGCGCAGCCGGAGACGCCGCAACCGGGGGCTCGCCAAGTGGCACAAGTGGCGCCGAAGACACTGGCGGCACAGCGAGTGGCACAGGCGGCTCCACTTCCGCGGGAGGTGGGCCGGCCAGCAGCGGCGGGACGGACAGCAGCGGAGGGGCTGTCGCGGAAAGTGGCGGGGCACCCCCGGGCGTGGGTGGCGCCGCCACGAGCAGCGGCGGGGCGGAAGAGGGCAGCGGCGGAACCATCCTCGGCAGCGGCGGGGCCATCGTCGGCAGCGGCGGGACGGTCCCGGGCAGCGGTGGGGCGACCGCCGGCAGTGCCGGGACCGTCGTCGGCAGTGGCGGGGCTGTCGCAGGCAGCGGCGGGGCCGTCGCGAGCAGCGGCGGGGCGACCGCCGGCAGCGCCGGGACCGTCGTCGGCAGCGGCGGGGCATCCACCGGCTCGGGCGGTTCCACCGCTCCCGGAGGAGCGGGCGGAATCCCCAATACCGGAGTCCCACTCACGCAGAGCTGTGCCACAGCCGGAGGGGTGCTCTGCACGCCGTACCGCTGGGAGGTGTGCCCACCCGGATTCGAGCCCATCAGCGCCGACGGACACCACGAGTGCGGCAGCACCGAAGGCTGGTGCTGTGTCTTCGCGCCCGAATCCACCTGCTCGTCTGCAGAAGGTGCGACCTGCGTGCCCGACGCGTGCACGGACTGCTGGGGACCAGCGCCCGACTCGTCCCTGACGTGTGAGCCCGGCCGCGTCTGCTGCATGGACAACTGCTGGTAAGATCGCCCGCTCGCTTGCCGAGCGTAGACGCGAGTCCTAGATTCGAGCGCGGTCGAACCAAGTGACTGCCCCTACGCCAACTCCACCGCCCCCGGCGGGCGAGCGCCGAGCGATCGCCATCAGCGAGGCACAGTTGATCCTGGCGGAGAAGCGCACTTCGCTCTCCACACTGCGCACTGGCATCGCCGTCTTCGCGCTGCCGCTCAGCGTGCTCAGCATCCTGATCGCTACCTCGCGCTACTACAGCCTCACCCAGGTCGCGCACCTGCTCGCCCCACTGTTGGTGCTGAGCGCGGGTCTGGTCGTCCTGGGCATGTACCTCGTCACGCGCGCCGTCTTGAGGATCCGAAAGTTCGACGCGCTGCTGGCCGAGCTGAAGGAAAAACACCGGTCGATTCGCGACCTACTGTAGGTCCGACCGAGAGCACGAAACGCGACTCCCTGGCCTGCGAACTGGACGGCCTCGTGTTGCGGCTTCCTGGGCGATCGCGCCCGCGGTACCCTTCGTCCATGCATCAACTCTGGGCGTGGGGTCTGGTCGGTACGTTGGGAGTCCTTTCGACTGCCTGTGGGAATGACGGGGACGACGGGGGCGGCGGCGGCGGCGGCGGCGACACCGCCAGCGGTGGGACCGGTGGCGGCAGCACCCCGCAAAGCACGGGAGGGTCCGAGCCGGTCACCGAGGGCACCACCTTTGGCGAAACCCACGAAGGGAGCTATCACCTCGGCCCGGTCGATTTTGCCGAGACCGAATGGCACAACGCGTGCGCACCCTATCCCCCGGAGATCCAGGCGCTGACTGGCGTGTACCTCGCCGGCGTAGACAACAGCCTCGCGGGTGACGGCAGCCTGTGCGACGCCTGTGCGCTGGTCACCACCCGGCTCGGACGCGAGCTTCTGGTGCATCTGGTCACCTTCGGAGTCTCCAACGCTCCGGGCGACATGGATGTCAGTCCCGAAGCCTACGAGTTTCTGCACGAGGAGGATCCCGAGGGCACGCCCAGCAATCCGCGTCCCATGACCTGGCAGCTCGCCGAGTGCCCGGCCGAGGGCAACATCTTCCTCCAGTGGCAGACCGAAGCGAACATCTGGTGGACCAGCCTCTGGGTGCGCAACAGCCGCCTACCCGTAAGCAGCCTGGAAGTGCGCAGCACCAATCACTCGGACTACGCCGAGCTGCAACGCGGCACCGACGGGACCTTCACGGACGCGTCGGGGTTCGGCGAAGGCGCATTTGATCTGCGCATCACCGCCAGCGACGGCACTGCGCTCACGGCCTCTTTCGACAGCTTCGAACCGGGCAGCTTGGTCAACGCCGGAGTGCAGTTCGACTGAGCACGACCAACGTCCGAGGTCGTGATTCGAGTCTGCACGGGCTGAACGGAACAATCGGCCCGCTCCGGCCCAGAGCTGACCGGCCCCAGAACCAATCGGCGCATCCATTCAATGACGCTCCGGCGGTGACTCGCGCGACTGCTCGCACGTCATGGGGAAGAAATCGTCGTGGGTCAGGCCCTTTTCAGTAGCCTCACTGGTGCTCGCGGCCCTGGCCTGGGGCCGTAGCACGATGGCACCCCGGAATCGGTGGCAAACCGTATCCCAATCTGTAGCCCCTGGTCGGTTCAGCCGGGCAGGAGTCTGGACACCGTAGAGAGGAACTCGTCGCGATCGATCGGCTTGGCCACGAAAGCGTCCGGCGCCGGAAGCCGGGGCCGCGAGCCGAGGAACTGTTCGAAGGAAGCCGGATCGCCTCCGAACCCAGTGACGGCAGTGACGACGACCACGGGCACGTCACCGAGCTCACGGTCTTCTCTCAGCTCACGATAGAACCGGACCCCCGATTTTTCGGGCATGGTGATGTCGAGACAGATCAGATCCGGGTGCTCGGCTTTGGCCTTCTCGAAGCCCTGCTTGCCGTCCGCGGCAGACAAGGTTTCGTAGCCGTTGTCCTGGAGCAGGGTCTCCAGGTACCTGACGACATCCGGCTCATCGTCGATCACCAGTATCTTCCTCGGCTTCGCCTCTAGCGCAGACATGGGTGTGACCTTTCTCGCCGCATTTTCGCCCGGCGCTCACTTGCGACTCTTCAGGAATTCCAGCGCCTGACGCAATGCATCGGGGCTCGCATTCTGCATTCGATCCTCGAGCTCCTGCTTGAGCCCGATGCGCTCGCCCACCCCAGGAGTCTCATCGAGCCCCAGCGCTCGTTGGATGCAACGAACGTAGCTCAGCGGGTCGACTGGCTTCTCCAGGTAGGTACCGGGACCGGACATCACTCGCTGGTCGAGCAGATCCTGTAGGTCCCCCTGCCCCAGCTCGGTCTGCGCATGCGCGGTGACCAGCAGCACGGGTATCTTGCTGAGGTCCGGATCGCGCTTCAGCTCGAACAGAACCTTGTGTCCGGACTTGCGCGGCATGATGAGGTCCAGTGAAATGAAGTCCGGCCGCTGCTCACGGATGATCGCGAGCGCCTCCTCGCCATCTGCAGCCGTCAGCACGTTGAACTCCGCGTCCTCCAGAATGGTCTGAAGGTACTTTCGAACGTTGGGCTCGTCGTCCACCACCAGGACGGTCTTGTCTCGTGCGCTCGCCACCTTGCCTCCTCTCGAACTCAACTCCGCGGTCTGGGCTTTTCGCCGCTGGGTTCTTCCTCGTCCGTGTCAGCCAGCTGGGGAAGCCTGCTCCGGGGAAACTCGAGTCGGAACTTCGACCCGTGCCCGACCGAGGTCTCGAACGAAACCTTGCCGCCGTGTTCCTGGACGATCTTGCGCGTCGTCAGCAGTCCCAATCCTGTCCCCTTCCCGGCCGTCTTGGTGGAGAAGAAGTTGGTGAAGACCTTCTTCTTGACTTCGTAGTCCATACCCATGCCGTTATCGGCGACCTCGAACACGAGCGACCCGTTGGTGTCGTACACGGTCACCCGGACCTCGCGCGGCGGACCGTCGCTCGTCTCGCAGGCATCGAGAGCGTTCGACACCAGGTTGGACAGGCACGTATGGATCCCCTCCGCGTCCAGCCGCGCACGCTTGGTCTCGCCGCTTGGCAGACAGACGATCTCGATGCCTCTCAGGTGCGCCGTCTCCCGGAACAGGTCCACCACTTCCCGTGCCAGCCGTTCGGGCTCCACCCAGTCCACGACCGGAGTCCGCCCCCGCGCGAACTCCAGGAACTCACGCGTGAACGAAGAAATCCGCGCCACGTTGTCCTCGAGCATCTGCCAACCGTCGAGCAGCCGCTGGGTGTCACCGCGTTCGATCCCAGAACGCGCGATGTACATTCCGCCATCCAACCCCATCAGCACGTTCTTGATGCCGTGCGCCAGGCCGGCCACGGTCTGACCCACTGCCGCCAACCGTTCCGCCTCGAGCTTCTGCTGCTCCAACAGCTTGGTGGTCGTGATATCCGTCGACATCTCGATGATGAAGGGGATCTCGCCGTCGGGTCTGACGAGCGGTATCAGGTGCACCAGATAGTATGTCTGGGTTCCGTCCCGTACCACTCCGCGCTCTTCACTGACGCGGATCTCCCCGTCAGCAAAGGTGGCCGCGGCGGCGCAGTGCTCGCACCGCTCCGACCTCTGCTTGTAGACCCGGTAGCACGGACGCCCGTGCCACTGCCCGTAGTTGCGCGTGAAGCTGGCATTCGCCTCGACGATGTTGAAGCCGCGGTCGATGACACTGATGCTGATGGGCACCTGATCCCAGAGCTGGGTCCGGGTCCACTCTTTGATGTCCTGGGTGGTCATGCCTGCATGCGCGCGCGACATCGATCCCCCTATCCGGCCGTGCGCAGTCCTCGTCAGTCGGTCTGCTGGCCCCCTCCGGTCCTGGGTTGGTACGGTGCCAGCCGCCTGAGGACGGAGCCGTCCAGCTCGCGGTGGCAGGTGGTGCATTCGCCAAACGTTTCACCCAGCTTCTCCGGTTCCGCCTTGGCCTGCTCTTGGTGACAGGTCACGCAGAGCTCGTGCATGGCGTCCATGTAGCCAGGGGCGAAGCCTTTCAGTCCCTCCTTGGGCGGCTGCACTCGTGAGCCTTCGACCACCATGTCGCGATGGCAGTCCGCACACGGCGTTGCAGTGGCGCGGGTCTTGGGCTGATGCGGGTCTCGGTGACAGCGCTGACAGCTCTGATTGCCGTCCAGCGCGTCGATGTGCTCCTGGTGGTCGAACGTATCGCTCACCGAGTACATGTCGCGGTGGCAACTTGCGCAACTCGAGTTCTTCTGCAGCGGCAGGTTCTGATGATGGCACTGCGCGCAGGACTCGGCTCCGCTCATGCGCTCGACGTGCGCGTCGTGGGGGAACGGCACCAAGCGCCCATCTCGATTTCCGTCGATGAGGCGAAGCTCGACCGGCGCCGCGTCCTTCGGGATGTCCTGGCCCGCACCGGCCAAGATGAACTCGGTTCCCTGCCCCGAGTCGCGAGCTACGGCGTAGCCGTCCACCGTGCGGGGCCCCTCCACGGGCGTGGCCGCCGGCTGAGCACCGAAGAGCGCGTCCGAGGGCAGCAACGCCACCGCAAACGCCAGCCCGAACACCAGTGCCAGCGAGTGGCGACGCGGGGCTCCGATCGAGTCAGGGGTCATGGGCAGCAGCGAACCGGGGTCGAATCGCTTTCGCGCCTGCTCGGCGCGAGAGCGCTCCGCCTCGACCTCGTCTGCTTCGGGGTAAACCTTGAGCTTTTCGACGAAGAAGATGAAGACCAAGAGCGCCACGGCCACGATTCCCACGCTCACGGCAACCTCCGGCCAGGTCGGGAAGTACGAGGTGCCCGCGGGGCGGTCAAAGGCGACGACGCACACGTCGAATCGATAGCCCACCATGCCGAACACGGTCATCAGCGCCGCAATCCCCAACCCCCGCGGGCTCCTTCGCACCGCCGGAACCAACAGCAGCACGCCGGGCACGACAGCGCTGAGACCAAGCTCGAACAGAAACAGATTGGCCAGGAACGATCCGTCAAATGCCTGCTCCAAGACCCCGCGCGCACCGAGATCACCCAGGCGAAGCGCGGCATAGAGCAGCAGCACGACCGAAGCAGCTCGGCCAAGGCCAGGAAGCAGGCCCATCCGCAGCGGGTGGCCGAAATACCAGGCGGAGAAGTACGACTCCAACGTCACGGTCATCAGCCCCAGCCCAATGGCGGAGACGAGAAACAGGACCCAGATGATGGGGCTGTACCAGAGCGGATGCAGTCGGAAGGGCGCGATCAGGTAGAGCGACCCCAGCGACGACTGATGCAGGGACGACAGCACGATGCCAGCAATGACGAACACGATGGCGCCGCGCTTCAGACCCCGATGCAATGCATTGAACACTGGCCGATTGAACGCCCGGTGCTCGAGAATCACCGGTGCAAACTCGAGCAGCAGCACGGTGAGGTACAACATCACGCACATGGCCACTTCGAAGAGCACCGAGTGCGGCTGCGGGTAGATGGCCGGGTGCCAGATGTGCCACGGCAGGCCCAGGTCGTAGGTGAGCCCCACGGCCACCGCGATGTACCCGAGAAACGCCGTCAGAATCGCCGGGCGAACAAAGGGGCGATACCGCTCCAGACCAAAGATGTACACCGTGGCGGCCAGCACGAAGCCGCCAGCTGCCAGCGCCACACCCGCCATCACGTCGAAGGCGATCCAGAACCCCCAAGGAGCGGCGTCGGACAGGCCGGTGGTGGCTCCGAGTCCCGTGCTGAACCGGGCGAAGGTCACCACCAGCAGCACGCCGACGATGGCCCACAGGGTCGTCTTGAGCACTCGCTGTCGAGGCGTCATCAGCTCCTCTCCTCGTCGTCGTCGGCGTCGGCGTCCGCTTCAGGCTCGGGCTCGGGCTGTGATCGAGACTCGTCCTCGGTGCGTGCCGCCTCGGCTGCGAGCTTCCGACGACGGCCCGAAACCCACCAAATGCCGGCCATCAACGTGCCCACGCCCACCACCATGGGTGGAACCTTGCTCAGGGCCGCCCAAGTGAGGTCGTCCAGCGGCTGCTCTCCGAGCTCGGGCTTGAAGGCCAGGAAGTCGAGCGGGATGTCGGAAACATACAGCACGCTGGTGCCTCCCACCTCGGTCTCCCCCATCACGGCATTCTGGTACTTCTGCGGCTCGGCCTCGATGCGGCGGTGGGCTTCCGCGATCAGCGCCTCACGGTCGCCGAAGACCGTGGCTTCGTGCGGACAGGCTTCGGTGCAAGCCGGCTGCTTTCCCGCCTCCAGGCGGTGGTAGCACAGGGTGCATTTTCGTACGAACGGCACCGCCGCTTCCCAGTCGTACCGCGGGATGCCGTACGGGCAGGCCATCATGCAGTAGCGGCACCCCATGCAGCGGTCGGGATCGTACGTGACGGGCCCCTCGGGGCGCTTGTGCAGGGCGCCCACGATGCAGGCCGAAACGCAGGCGGGACGTGCGCAGTGGCGGCACTGCTGTCTCACGAACCGATTCCCCGGACGGCGGATGATCGTCGTGTAGCGGGTGGACGACAGATCGTCGATGCTTCGCTTCCACCGACGCGGAGCGTCCTCGCCGAGCCGGTTCTCCGCTCGGCACGCCTCGACACACTGCTCGCAGCCGGTGCACCGTGTGGTGTCGGTCAGAATCGCTTGGACGGCGCTCATACCGGCTCCTCTTCCTTGTGCAGCGCGATCGCCACCTTGCTGCCGGCGTCCGCGGGCCAGCGCCAACCCATCTCGGCCACCACCTGGGAGCTGGGCATGAGCACGGCGTGGCTCAGCTTGGTAATGGGCATGAGCACGAGCACCAGGTTTCCACTCAGGATGTGCACCAAGAACGTGGCGGAGTAGGAGAACGGGTTGCCTGCTTGGTGCACCAACAAGAACCCCGAAGCGAATGGCACCGCGATGATCAGCGGAAGCAGGTAGTCCTGAGGCCGCGACAGCGCACGCGTCGCCCGAGCGGCCAGGCGCTGCACCACCAGGCCCACTGCAGCGATGATGGCCACCAGGGTGAGCACGTCGGCCAGGCCCTGCGGGAGGGCCGGCCATTGGATGCCGATGCCCCTGGCCCAGAGCACGATGTGACCGGCGAGAAACACCGGGACGAGCAGAATGGCCACGTGGAACGCCACCGAAGTGACGCTGAAGAGCAGTTGATGTCGCAGCTTGCCCAGCGGAAAGAGCCACTTGAAGGTGGCCTTCAGCGCTGCGCCGTACGGGACGCTCTTGTCGCCAGCACGTTGCATGGTCCGGCGCATCTCCCATGCCGTGACCACGACGTGCCGGAGCAAACCTGCCGCCATGAACGTGAACGAGAACAGGAAGGCCGGACCTCTGGCCCACTCAATCCAAGCTTCCATCGTTCCTCCGAACTCCCGTCGGTC
>Ga0316578_10000055_pt1 | contig 24042 bp, 18 predicted proteins | sample J0NA_2_FD_203076 | JGI IMG/M metagenome (GOLD analysis project Ga0316578, IMG submission 203076) | Rhizosphere microbial communities from salt marsh grasses in Alabama, United States - J0-2_160517rDrC | ecosystem: Host-associated > Plants > Roots > Rhizosphere | place: USA: Alabama | collected... | reverse complement strand
CGTTTCGGGCGAGTTCACCTCGTACGACGGCGACAACTGGGCGATCTGGACACGGGACGACCACTTCAAGGGAACGTTCCTCAGCGACTACGCGAGCTTCTCCCAGCGCCAGAGCGAATCGTACAACGTCCAGGGCAAGCTCGCCTGGCAGGTCAAGCCGGGGATGAAGCTGATCGGCGAGGCGATCTACTCGCACTCCCGCTCACAGGGATATCTGCACAACTGGAACATCGAGGGATACGTCCAGAAGATCTATCGCTTCACCACACTGCGGCCGAGCCGCGAGAGCCTCGCCGACGACGCGCGGTCCTTCGGTCCGTACGTGTCGGTCTATCACGGTCCCTGGATCGAGAAGGATGTGCCGCGCAAGACGGTCTATCCGGGGACGCTCGAGCAGCGCCGCGGGTGCCTCTATCCCATCACGATATACGCGAAGGTGCGCGATCCGAACAATCCCGACGCGGGCTCGTTCATCATCCGGTACGACCACTTCTACGCGCGCCTCGTGGAGAACATCTACGGCGAGGAAGTCGAGATCATCTGGGACGAGGCGATCATCAACGAGGAAGGCCAGGTCGCGCGGTACGAGAACAAGCAGCTCTTCGAGGGATTCCAGAACCCCGACTCGAAGTTCAGCTACTTCCGCGACGATTCGAGCTATGTCTTCTTCAACGCGGCCGAGCGCACGAACGTGACGAACGACGACAATCTCAACATCAAGTTCGCGCTCAACCACAACATCAACGACAACCTGCTCTACACGGTCAACATCAGCAGGTCGCAGTTCGACCGGTTCACATCGGTGCTCGATCCGGTCACGGGCGAGCTGAAGGACCCCGCAGAGTTCCTCACGTCGGGCCAGCCGGTGATCCTGCCCTCGGGCAGCTACCAGTTCAGTGGCGTGACCAACTCGATCTGGTACACCGACCCCGATTATCCCTATTTCGTCGACTGCTACGACGCGCCGTTCTATCAGGACCGCCAGAGCGTCATCTACACGATGAAGGTCGATCTGACGTCGCAGCAGTGGAAGGGGCACCGGTTCAAGACGGGCGTTCAGCTGATCTACAACGACCTCGACGAGAACTCGATCAACTACCCGGGGAGCCTGCGCCTGCTCGAGGACGGCACGTACATGCAGGGGCGCAGCACCAACAAATTCCATAACTTCAACCCCGAGGGCTCCTACTACGTGCAGGACAAGTGGGAGTACCAGGGGATGGTGGTCAACGGCGGGATCCGGTTCGATTTCTTCTCGCCGGGGAACAACACCGAGATCCTGATCAGCAGCTCGGAGATCGACCCGACCGTCGAGAAGTACAAGTTCCAGATCAGCCCGCGGCTCGGGTTCGCGTTCCCGATCACCGACAAGGACAAGTTCCATTTCCACTACGGCCGGTTCACGCAGTGGCCGAGCCGGACCTATCTGTTCCGCACGCAGGACATCATCGCCGGCGGCGGGATCCTCGGCAACCCCGACCTCGACGAGGAGCTCACCGTCTCCTACCAGGCGGGCGTCTCCCACCAGTTCACCGAAACGGTAGCGGCGAACTTCGTCGTGTTCAACAAGGACATCTACGGCCTGATCTCCTCGACGCGCGTGACAGACGAGGACAACGGCCAGCTGGGATACCGGTACATCAACCGGACCTACGCGAGCTCGCGCGGTCTCGAGATCTCCATCGACAAGCGCCTGTCGCATCACGTGGGCGGAGAGATATCCTATACCTACTCGTTCGCCGACGGCGTCGCCTCCGACGCGAACTTCGGCGTCACGGCGGAGGGTCTCTCGCACCTGCCCACACAGGAGATGCCTCTCAACTGGGACCAGCGCCATACGCTGAACGTCACGGTCCGTCTGCAGGACGAGAACAACTGGGGCGCCACGGTCGTCTACTCGTACGGAAGCGGCCTGCCGTGGACGCCGGTCGACCGGTTCGCCCGCCGGCAGGATCCGCTCTGGGAGAACTCGCGGCGTCTCGATTCGACGCACGTGATCAACCTGCAGGGGCGCAAGAAGTTCAATATCTACGGACAGGAGCTGACGCTCTTCTTCGAGGGCAGGAACCTGCTCGACGAGGATGTGCTCCTGCCGTACGGCGTCGCCCCCGGCGCCTGGCCCGGGATGGTCAACGCCCGCATGGACGGCGGATCGTACCTGACCGAGACGGGCAACTTCGGCGGCGCATATCTGCAGGATCTCGACGAGGACGGCCTCGACGATTTCACGCCGGTGAACGATCCGACCATCTGGGCGTCGCACCGCCAGTGGCGCATAGGATTCGGATTCGAGTTCTAGGAAGTCATGAAGAACGGTCTGGAGGTCCTTGACATGATACGAACGGGATGCAGGGTGATCGCGATCGTGGCATCGCTGAGCTTCCTGCTGCACGCCCCGGCGTCCGCGCATAAGGACGACGGAGAGTGGAACGAGAAGCTCAAGCAGCTCGAGCAGATCTGGGTGTTCGACGGCTCGGGCGTGCACAACGTGGGCAACCTTCAGATGCACGTCTGCAACTGGGGCTGCTTCGGTTCGTACCCGGCCTCGAACTGGCCGACCGCCGAGTTTCCTTCGGCCCAGTGGCCCGCCAACAGCGGAACGGAATATCTCTATATCGCGGGGCTCTGGTTCGGCGCGAAGAAGGGGGGCATCCCCGTCGTGTCGACCTCCGCGTACCAGATCGAGTTCCGTCCCGGCGGCCTCGAGCGGCCCGATCAGAAGATCTACCGGGCGTTCGAGGGGATTCAGGGGGGAGCGAGGCTCCCGAGCCCTCCCGATGACGACAAGGACGGCCTGATAGACGAGGACTGGCAGAACGGCGAGGACGATGACGGCGACGGGAAGATCGACGAGGACTTCGGCGCCATCGGCAAGCAGATGTTCACCTGCTGGTTCACGGACGACGAGCCGACCGCCGTGCAGGTCTATCCCGAGCACACGCCGCTGAACCTCTTCGTCCGCCAGGAGAGCTACCAGTGGGAAGAGGAGCAGTTCTACGACTTCGTCGGCATCGAATACAAGATCAAGAACTACGGAACGAACATCATCGAGGACATCTACGTCGGGTTCTTCGCCGACGGGGATGCCGGCCGGCGCGACCGCGAGCAGTACTGGATGGACGACTGTACGGGGCTCTGGGAGGGGATCCGGTGCGCGCAGAAGGGGGAGCGTCAGGTCCCGGTCCGCATGAGCGTGGCCTACTTCTATGACAAGGACGGCGACGAGGGCACGTGCACGGGATATTTCGGGATCATCTTCCTCGGTCACGACATCGACCCGCTCGGCGAGAACGCGCCGAAGAAGGTCGGTCTGACCTCGTACCAGAACTTCTCGGGCGACCAGCCGTACGAGAACGGCGGCGACCCGACCAACGACTTCCAGCGGTACGAGCTGATGAGCAAGACCCAGAAAGACCGCAACGCCGAGGTGCCGCGCGACTACCGTATGATGATGGCGACCGGGCCGTTCCGCGAACTGCTGCCGGACAGCTCGATGATCCTGCAGGTGGCGTTCGTGGCCGGCGAGGGCCTCGAGGGGATGCTCAAGTCGGCGGCGAGCGCGACGATGGCGTTCCAGGGGAACTGGTTCGACGTCGACGGCAACCCGCAGACCGGAACGCTCGGGCGAGAGACCCCGCTGCCGGGACCGGTCAACGGCGTCGACCCCGACTCGTGCGACACCGATCTCGAGCTCCTCGCGGCGGCACGCGGCGAGGTCCTCTGGATCAACAACGACTGCTTCGACGAGCTCGCCCTGTGGGAGGACACCCGGTGCTCCAAGGGCGACGCGACCTTCGAGGACTATCAGACCGGAGTCGGCGGCAAGGAGACGCAGGTCAACTGGCTCGTCGGCTCGGCGCCGCCTCCGCCGAACATGCGGATCCTGCCAGGCGATCACCAGATCACCATCCTCTGGGACAACTTCAGCGAGGTGACCCCCGATGTGTCGACCCTCGAGCTCGATTTCGAGGGATACCGCATCTGGCGCGCCGACGGATGGGAGCGTCCGCTCGGCACGTCGATCCTCAGCGGCCCGAGCCGCGAGCTCTGGCAGCTGCTCGAGGAGCGGGACCTCGTCAACAACGTCCCGCCCGACTACGGCTTCCAGTATCCGTACTCGCAGATCAGGGACGGCCGGCGCGGGTGGCAGTACGAGCCGCTTATCAACCTGAGCAACAAGGACGAGATCCTCGACTACTTCGAGGAGAACCTGTGGTACTTCCCGCTCGATTCGGTGCCGTGCCCCGCCGGGCTGAGCGACCTCGAATGCGATACGCTCGAGGCGCTCGCCAGGTACAGCCTCGGCTTCGAGGGCGGGCTGCAGTACTACAAGTTCGTCGACACCGACGTCCACAACGGCATGCACTACTTCTACAGCGTGACGGCGTACGATCACCTCATAACGGGCGGCGTGCCGATCAGGCCGAACAAGTACGGGGACCCGTCGTCCAACTTCCAGTACACGGTCCCGCTCTCGGACTCCCAGGCGGCGGACGAGTACGCCGACGACCAGGTGTTCGTCGTCCCGAACCCGGCGACCGTCGAGTCTATGGCGCCGTGGCGGCTCGAGCCGAACATGGACGACCCGACCGGGATCAAGGTCGAGTTCCGCAACCTTCCGAGGTGCCGGGCGACGGTCAGGGTCTTCACGATATCCGGTGACCTCGTGGAAGAGCTCTTCCATGACGGCAGCGACGGGCACGGGACATTGATGTGGGATCTCGTATCGAGAAACGGACAGGATGTCACGAGCGGCGTCTACCTGTTCTCGGTCGAGCCGGAAGACGGCAACTTCGAACGGACTATCGGCAAGTTCGTGGTGATACGATAGATGATCAAGAGATTCATTAGAGGAGGTCAGGTGATGCTTCGCAAGGTGTTTCTCGGGTTGGTCGCGGTGATGCTGCTTCCCGGCATCGCCACCGGCGGGACCAAGCCGTTCGAGAAGGTCGGTACGTACTCGGCCCAGTTCCTCAAGGTCGGCATCTCGGCGCGGGCCGCCGGCATGGGCAGTGCGTTCACGGCCGTAGCGAACGACGCGACGGCGATCTACTGGAACCCCGCCGGCATGGTCGAGACGCAGCGCACCGAGGTAACCCTCAATACGGTGGTGTGGCCGGCCGATATCGATGTCTACTTCGCCGGCGCGACGTTCAACACACCGTACCTCCCCGGGACCTTCGGCATCAGCGCGCGGGCGCTGACGATGGATCCGCAGCTCGAGCGGACGATCTATATGCCCGAGGGGACCAACCGGTACTTCGACGCGGGAGACATGTCGTTCGGGCTCTCCTACGCGATGTATTTCACCGACCGCTTCTCCGCCGGAGTGACCGCCCACTTCATCCATATGGGCCTCGCCGACAAGAGCGTCGAGACGATGGCGTTCGATTTCGGCCTCCTGTACCGGATCGGCATCCAGGGGATGAAGCTCGGCATGATGATCCAGAGCCTCGGTTCCGAGGTCAACTTCGACGACCGCTCGTCGAAATTGCCCACCCTGTTCAAGGTAGGGCTGAGCCTCGACGCGTACCGCCGCGGCGCTCACGCGCTTCTCGCCGCCGGCGAGTTCTCACATCCCTCGGACAACAGGGAACGGATGAACGTCGGCCTCGAGTACGAGTTCAACAGGTTCTTCTATCTCCGGAGCGGCTACAACATCGACTACGATTCGCAGGGCCTCGCGTGGGGCGTTGGATTCAGGGTCGACACGAGCCAGACCTCGGACCTCGGGTTCGACTACGCGTGGGAGGATCTCGGCTACCTGGGACAGGCGCATCGGGTGACCCTCAATTTCAGTTACTAGGCTGAAGGGAGGCGTCCGGGTCCGATGATCAGACCTGCCATGCATCTGATTCGACCCGTGCTGGCCGTTGCGGCGGCCGTCATGCTGCTCTGTCCCGCTCCGTCGGCGGGACAGATCGCCAGGGGCGAGGGAGACTTCGAGTTCTTCCTCGATACGGCGGCGATCCCCCTCCCTGAAGGACGGATCCTCGAGCTCATCCAGGTGGCGGTCCCTTCGAAGGAGATCCAATACTCCGAGGAGCACGGAGCCTGGCGGGCGGCCGTGCAGATCAGTATCAGGCTCAGCCTCGGAGACAGCACAGTCCACGAGCGCGGGATCGTCATCAGGGATTCACGGGACAGCCGCCCCGTCGTCACCGATCTCTCCGGATTCATCCATTTCTCCGACTCGAGCACGGTCGCTCCGGGAAGCTATACGCTGACCGTGCAGGTCGACGACATGATGCGCCGCAAGAAGACACTGATGGGGCTTCTTCGCGGGCGGTACGTCTCTTCGCGCATCGAGGGACTGACCCTCGAGATCGCGCCGTTCCCGAAGGACCGCGTCGCGATAGGCGATCCCGTGCTGATCTGGTCCCGCGAGCCGGGCGGGCAGTTCGTCCCCAATCCCATGCAGATCTACGGGCTAAAGAACGATACCCTGACCTTCTTCGCCAGCGCGTACGCCCCGCCGGAGGCGGCCCCCGACTCGTTCGACGTGCACATATCGATCATCGACCAGAAGGGCCAGATCGTCGGGTCGAGGGTCGGCCGGACACCCGTCAGGGGGGGGAGGGTGCTCGTCGCCTCCTCGTTCGACGTGAACGCCTATCCCGCCGGCACCTACCGGCTCAGCATCGCCCTTTTCGAACACGGCGCCCTGGCGGCCTCCACGGGGAAGGAGTTCAGTGTCGCCTGGGAGTTGATGAACTGGCAGAAGCCGAGGCGCGACATATTCGTCGAGGCGCGTATCCTCTTCGACGACAGTGAGTTCGAACGTTTCCGCCGGTTGAGTATCGGGGAACAGGAGCGGCTCCTCGTCGACAGGTGGAAATCGATCGATCCGACGCCGCACACGGCGGTCAACGAGCTGTACGATATCTTCCAGAACCGCGTCGCCTATGCCGACGCCCATTTCAAGCAGCCGGGCGTCCGCGGGGCGCTCAGCGACCGCGGGCTCCTCTACATCAAGCTCGGCCCTCCCGACGAGATCATCCAGGAGAGCGTGCCGTTCAACCGTGAAGACCTCAACGAGGCCCTCGACAAGCTCGAGGACCGGTTCAAGGTGATCATCCACAGCACGACGAAGGGTCCGGGGACCGAATACGCGGTGCTCAGGGACATCACCGGCGGCACGAGCCGGCCGTACCGGGGCGGGGGCGCCGATACGGGGGGGTTCGAGCTGTGGATCTACACGCTCAGGGGCGACCCGCTGCTCGAGCGGGACCGGGTCATGACGATCGGCTCGGGGATGCGGTACCTCTTCGTCGACAAGGACGGCGTCGGAAACTACCGTCTGGTAGGCACATCCGAGGAAAAGGAAGGGGTGGACGAACCGTCCCAGGAGCAGTGGTGACGGGCGCGCGGCCCCTTCCGGCGAGCCGGGAATTTTTGGTTGACACGGAGGGGGTAGCACGCTATTTTACAGCAGTTATGAGTTTGGAGCGGGCCGCGGTCCACGTGTTCCCTCGGGGGTGTGCGGCCTGATGGGAGAGAGATCAATCCTCCTGACGCATCACCGGAAAGAACGTTCTTGAACGAGATGGTTTTACACGCACCGTTATCGCGAGAAGGAGCGCGCTTTATGCTCAAGACAAACCGTTCGCTGATGTCCATTCTCATCGTCGCGGCTCTCGTGCTCGTCGTCGTTCCCGTAGCCCTCACGGCGCAGGAGACACCGGCGGCGGCCGAGCCCGAGTGGACGATGCAGGCTCAGACCGATTCGCTCGCCACGGCGAAGAACGATTCGATGGCGATCGCCGCGGCCGTTTCGGACATGGCCGAACGGAAGAAGCTCGGGGTGGTACTCTACAAGCTCCGGCACAGCGGTATCGGAGACCTGTACGTCAAGGGCGGACCGTTCATGCATGCCCTGCTGCTCGCCTCGATCATCGGCTTCGTCTTCATCATCGAGCGGCTTGTCACTCTGACGCGGGCGCGCGTCAACGTCAGGAAGCTCATGAGCGAGGTCCTCTCGACGATGCGGTCCGAGGGGGTCGACGGGGCGTTGAAGGTCTGCGAACGGACGCGCGGCCCGATCGCCGCGGTCATGCACTCGGGTCTGCTCCGCGCGGGACGAGGACCGGACGCGGTGAAGGAAGCCATCGAGACCGCCGGCGCCATCGAGATGTCGTTCCTCGAGCGGGGCCTGGTCGCCATCGCGACGGTCGCGCAGGTCGCGCCGCTGCTGGGATTCCTCGGCACGGTGTCCGGGATGATCAGCGCGTTCGCCGCCATCGCCGCGGCCGAGCAGGTCAGCGCGAAGGTGGTCGCCTCGGGTATTCAGGAGGCGCTGATCACGACCATGGTCGGTCTGACGATCGCCATCCCGGCGAGCATCGGTCACTCGTTCTTCGTCTCCCAGATCGAGCGTTTCGTCCTCGAGATGGAGGAGTCGTCCGCCGAGCTGGTCAACGAGCTGATCGAGATGGGTGTGACGAATTAGCCGGTCCGGAGGAGCGGAATTATGATCCGGAAAAGGGCAAAGGTCGAGCCGAAATTCAACAACGCGCCGATGTCTGACATCAACTTCCTGCTGCTGATCTTCTTCCTCGTCACGACGATGTTCGCCGTGGAGCAGGGACTGCCGATGGCGCTCCCCGGTCAGCAGTCGAAATCGGTCAAGCTCAAGCGCGAGAACGTGCTTACCATACAGGCGTTCGCCAACGGCTCGATCGTGATCCGCGAGCAGGGTCCGGTCGCCCTGGGAGACCTCCAGCAGATCATCGAGAACAAGCTGATCGCCAATCCCAAGCTCGTCATCGTCATCGAGACGCATCCCGACGCAGAGTACGGCATCATGGTCGCCATCCTCGACGAGCTGCGTCTCGCCAAGGCGGAGCGCATCTCGCTGAGGACGATGAAGACCGGATGACAGTGGAGGAGATGACGCAGTGAGAATCGGATCAAACCAGAAAGTACAGAACGAGATCCCGACGGCGTCCATGGCGGATATCATCTTTCTTCTGCTGATCTTCTTCATGGTGACGACGATCTTCAAGATGGAGGAAGGGCTGCCGATATCGCTGCCGCGGGCCGAGTCCGGCACCGAGCTCGAGCGCGAGAAACTGATGCACATCTGGGCGGACCGGTTCAGCAGGATCAGCATCAACGACAAGCTGGTCCGGATGGACACGATCCACACGATCGTCTCGAAGCGGTTCGAGGAGAACAGGTCGCTCGTCGTGGCGTTCAACGTCGACCGCAGGACGAAGTACGATCTCGTCTCTCAGATCATGGAGCAGCTCAAGGAAGCGAACGCGGTTAATGTGACCTTCGTGGCCGTCGGCGCAGAAGAGTGATACGAACAGACCGGAAGGGAGCCATCCGTGGCCGTCACTGCCGTTGCTAACGTCAAATTCAAGGCGGGATACAACCGGTACCTCCGGAACGCGCTCTTCGCCGCGATCGTCGTGCATTTCCTCGTGATCTATTTCTCCCCTCCGTTCGAGTTCAAGCCGTACGTCCTGCGGGAGCAGGAGTTCATCGTGGTCGAGACGGCGGAGGATTTCGAGCTGCCCCCGCCGCCGAAGGAGATCGATCAGCCGGCGGTCGTCATGGAAGCCGCGGAGGGTGAAGAGGTCGACGATGAGGCCGAGATCGCGCCGACGAGCTTCGACCGCATCGACAACCTCCCGCCGCCCCCGCCGCCGCCGTCGGAGACGAGCCAGGAGTTCTACGCCTTCGATGAGCCCCCGGTGCTCGTCAAGTACGTCCCGCCCAAGTACCCGAGCCTGGCCCGCCAGGCGGGGATCGAGGGGACCGTGCTCCTGCGCGTGGTCGTCGGCATCGACGGCAAGGTCGAACAGGCATCGGTGATCCAGTCGGATTGCACGCCGGCCATGGAAAAGGCCGCCATCGCCGCCGCCAAGCAGTTCCTGTTCAAGCCGGCCAAGCAGCGGACCGTCCCCGTCAGGGCCAGCATGGCCGTTCCGATCAGGTTCAAGCTGCACGGCGGATGATCCGGGACCGCAGATCTATGGTCATACAGCCCGGCCGTCGAAGCCGGGCTTTTTGTTGGCGCGGGGGTCCCTGGGGACCCCCTCTCAGCGCCCTCCCGATTCTGTTGACAGGGCCGGCGCCGAGGGGTGAAACTTACCCGTTGAATATCCGTACCAGTCAATGTGTATCGAATGACAGAATAACCGGTTCCCCGCCCGTGCGGCGGCCGGTCCACACGGCACACAGAGGAAAGGTCAGATGATGATCCGAGGAACGAGAGGAGTGTCCCTGCGGCTCGCGGGGGCGGCGCTGGCCGTCTCCCTGGCCCTCTCCGGGGGCGCGCCGGCCCAGGCCGCCCGCGAACTCTCATTGCGCGAGTGTATCGATATCGCCATCACAGGCAATCCCGACATCGGCGTGGCGCGGCAGCGTCTGAAGAAGAGCGAGAGCGATGTGATGGCGAGATACGGCAGCCTCCTGCCCGATCTCTCGGTCGATTTCTACGCCGGTCACCGGTATTACGGCCCGTCGTCGGTCCTCATCGACGAGCAGGGGCGCCCCGTCCAGAGCGAGGGGTTCGACTACGAGGACTACACCCTGCGGGTCGGCTCGAACATCGTGCTCTGGGACGGCGGCGGCAACTACGCCCGCCTGAGTCAGGCGAAGCATACGCGGGATGGAGCGCGCGAGGAGTTCGAGTACAACAGCGACATGATCACGGCGACGGTCATCCGCTCGTACTACAACCTCGTTCGCACGAGGATGCTCGCGACCGTCGCGGAGGAGAGCGTCGAGTCGGCGCGTCAGAACCTCGAGCGCACCGAGGCGCTGCTCGAGGTCGGCTCGGCGACGCGCGCCGACGTGCTCAAGGCGAAGGTGCGGCACTCGAACACGAAACTCGACCTGATCCGGGCGCAGAACCAGGTCGAGCTGGCCAGGACCGACCTGACCGCCGTGCTGAACATGCCCGGCGAGGAGATCGATGTCGACACGACGCTGGTGATAGAGTTCGTGCAGCCCGACCTGCGCTCGGAGATCGATTTCGCCCTCGAGAACCGGTCTGAGCTGCGCGGCCTCGAGCACTACCGCGAATCGGCCAAGTCGGGCATATCCGCCGCCCGGAGCGGATGGCTCCCCACCTTCGGCGCCAGCTTCGGATACTACTGGAGCGACCGGTCGATGGCAAACAACCTCAATTTCTTCAAGGAAGAATACCAGTGGAACATCACCGGCTTCATGAGCGTGAACCTCTTCGACCGGTTCCAGACCGGCACGAACGTCAAGCGCGCCAGGGCCGATCTGCGGATAGCCGAGTACGAGCTCGAGCGCTACCAGCTCGCGGCGATGAAGGAGGTCAAGAACCTCGTCCTCATGATCGACGAGGCGCGCGAGCGCATCGTCGTCGCCACCGAGACGGTCGAGCAGGCGCAGGAGGACGTGCGCCTGGCCGAGGAGCGCTACCGCGTCGGAGCAGGGACGATGCTCGACACGATCTCCGCCCTGGTGACCCTGACGCAGGCGAAGGCAGACGTGATAGACGCCAAATGCGACTACCTGATCGCCGTGGCCGATCTCGAGCGCGCGACGGGGCGCGAGTCGAAATACCGCGCGGGGCACTAGCGGAAGGTCCACCATGCTGATCAAGGTCGAGGGACTGAAGAAGATATACGAAGTCGGCATCCAGAAGATCGAGGCCGTCGCGGGCGTCGACCTGGAGATCGACGCGAACGAGTACATCGCCGTGATGGGGCCGTCCGGCTCGGGGAAGTCGACGTTCATGAACATCCTCGGATGCCTCGACACGCCGACCGCCGGATCGTACTGGCTCAACGGCAACGAGGTGAGCAATCTCTCCGACGACGAGCTGGCCCGGATCCGAAACCGCGAGATCGGGTTCGTCTTCCAGACGTTCAACCTGCTCCCGCGGGCGACGGCGATGCAGAACGTCGAGCTCCCGCTGATCTACGGCGGCGTGCCGTCGTCGGACCGGCGGCGGCGCGCATCGGAGGCGCTCGAGGCTGTGGGGCTCTCCGACCGGGCTAAGCACCGTCCCAACGAGCTGTCCGGCGGGCAGCGCCAGCGGGTGGCGATCGCCCGGGCCCTGGTAAACCGTCCGTCGATCATCCTCGCCGACGAGCCCACGGGTAACCTCGACAGCCGGACCGGCGAGGAGATCATGCAGATCTTCAACCGGATCCACCAGGCGGGGAACACGATCGTCATGGTGACCCACGAAGAGCACATCGCGGCCCATACAAAGAGGGTCGTGCGTCTGCTCGACGGACGGATAGAATCCGATACGCGTACAGGGACCTGAACCGGCCGGGACGCGATCCGCTCTGCCGGGTCCCGGCGACATGCCGATAGAGAGAAACGATTCCAGGAGGCGCGATGAAGCGAAGATACTGGATCGCCGCCGCCGTGTTGGTGGTCGTGGCGGCGCTGGTCATGATCAATCTCAGGGCCAAACGGGGAGCGAGTCTCTCTGTCACCGCAGAGAAGGTCGAGCGCCGCGACCTGTCGATGATCATATCGGCATCGGGAAGCATCCGGCCGAAGAGGCAGGTCGATATCAGCGCCTCGACGATCGGCAAGGTGACGAAGGTCGCCGTCGAGGAGGGCGATGTCGTCGAGGAGGGCCAGTTCCTGCTCCAGATAGACCCCATCCAGCTCGAATCGACCGTCCAGCGGCTCGAGGCGTCGCTGGCGGCGGCGCGGGCCGGCGAGCAGCAGGCGCTGTACCAGAAGAAGCTGCAGGAAAGCGACCTCGAGCGGACGAAACGGCTCTTCGCGCAGGGGCACATGACCGACAAGGAGGTCGAGACTGCCAGGACGAGCTATGACGTCGCCGCGGCGAACCTCGAATCGGCGCGGAACCTCGTGCGCGAGCAGGAGGCCCAGCTCGCCGCCGCAAGGCACGATCTGCGCGAGGTGACGATCACCGCCGGCATGGACGGCGTCGTCACCCGGCGGAATGTCGAGGAGGGGGAGATCGCCATCATGGGCACCCTCAACAATCCGGGGACCGTGCTGATGACGATCGCCGACCTCTCGACGATCGAGGCGGAGGTCGAGGTCGACGAGACCGAGGTCGTCAGCATCCGCATCGGGCAGAAGGCGACGGTGACGCTCGATGCCTTCCCCGACACCTCGTACGCCGGGATAGTGACGGAGATCGGGAACAGCCCCATCCTCTCCTCCTCCGTATCGGGGCAGCAGGGGGTCGATTTCAAGGTGGTCATCACGGTGACCGACACGATCCCCGAGGTGCGTCCCGGGCTCTCCGCCGACGCCGACATCGTCGCCGCCGAGCGAGCCGGCGCGCTCAGCATCCCGATCCAGTCTCTCACCGTCAGGCGACGCAGCGACCTGAAGAAGCCGGGTGACAGCCCAGCGGCCCCGGCCGATTCGAGCGCCGCCGACAGCGCGTCGACCGGTCATGAAGGGGCCGACAAGGAGATCGAGGGGGTATTCGTCGTCGAGGGCGGCCGCGCGGTCTTCCGCAGGGTCACGGTCGGGATCTCCAGCCAGAAGTACTTCGAGGTCGTCTCGGGGCTCGAGGAGGGAGACCGGGTCGTCAGCGGGAACTACCGGGCGATCAGGGATCTGCGCGACGGCCAGCGGGTCAAGGTGACCGAGAAGGCCTCCGGCCGGGACGGGACCTGACCGGTCTTCGCCGGCGGGCCGACGGAAGCGCCATGCTGATATTCCAAGGGATCATCATCGCTCTGCGCGCCCTGCGCGAGAACAAGCTGCGAACCTCTCTCACGCTCCTCGGGAACATCGTCGGGACGATGTCTGTGATCGCCGTCGTCTCGCTGATCGGCGGGATCGACGATTACGTCAAGGAACGCGTCGCCGGCGAGGGGAGCAACGTCTTCACGATCTCCCGGCTGAACATCCTAGAGGCGATCACCGATCTCGATGCCCTGCTCGAAGCGATCGCCCGCAATCCGATCCTGAGGATGGCCGACGTCGAGTATCTGCGCGACAAGATCCCGTCCGCCTCCTTCATCGGGGCGGCCGACGAAGAGACGGGACAGGTCTCCTGGCGCGATCACTGGGTCGACCGCATCGCCATCAGGGGCCGCTCGGACGAATACGCGATGATAGAGAACGCACCGCTGGCGCTCGGCAGGCACATCTCGCGGCTCGAGGACCAGCGCTCGGCGTCGGTCGCCGTCATCGGCTCGGACGTGCGCGAGCGGCTCTTCGCCGGCCGCGACCCGATCGGCGAGCGGATCAGGATCGGGGGGAAGCATTTCACCGTGATCGGCGTCGTCGACGACATGGGGACGCTCTTCGGCGAATCCCGCAACCGGTTCGTCTACGTGCCGATCAACACCTTCCTCAAGATGTACGGGGCGCGCCGTTCTCTCGAGATCAAGATCAAGGCGGCCGACATCACCCTCCTGCAGCAGGCGGTCGACGAGGCGACGATGGCGATGCGCATCCGTCACCGGCTGCGGCCGTTGGAAAAGAACGACTTCAGCATCGTGACCTCTGAGAACCTCGTCTCGCTGTGGAAGCGGATATCGACCTCGATATTCAACGCGCTGATCTTCATAGCCTCGATCGCGCTGGTCGTCGGCGGGGTCGTCCTGATGAACGTGATGCTCGTCTCGGTGACCGAGCGTACGAAGGAGGTAGGCCTGCGCAAGGCGCTCGGCGCGAGGAAATCGAACATCGTGTGGCAGTTCATCGTCGAGTCGGTCACCCTCTCGCTGACGGGGGGGATCATCGGGCTCGCCATCGGCTTCACCATCGCGGCGGTCATCTCTATCATCTCGCCCCTGCCCTATGTGATCGCACCGTGGTCGATCGTGGCGGGGCTCGTGGTGACCTTCCTGATCGGCATCGTGTTCGGGACGTACCCGGCGGGGAAGGCCGCCGCGCTCGACCCGGTCGTCGCGCTGCACTACGAGTAGGAGCACTGCATGGACCGCACACGCACGGGACAGACGACGAAGGACGGACGGCACGCCGGCCAGGTCTGGCGCGAGAACGTCCGCCAGGCGATCGGCGTGATCCGCACCCACCGGATGCGCTCGTGGCTGCTGATCACCGGGGTGGCGATCGGCGTGACGACCGTGCTCGCGATGGTGACGGTGATGTCCGGGCTGAGCAAGCGCGTGCAGGAGGATATCATCGCGTCGAACCGCCCCTACCTCTTCGTCTCCCGGTTCGACCCGATGGGGGGGGACCAGGACCAGCGAGACGTCCAGCGCCGAAAGCAGCTCTCGATAGACGACGTGCATCTGCTCGAGCGCGAGTGCCGCACCTGCGAGTTGATCGACATGAACATCGATCCGCAGGGACGGATGCGCGTGCTTCGGTACGAGGGGGAGCGGACCAACCTGATACAGGTCGTCGGGACCACGCACAACTTCGGCTCGATGTACAGCGTCCACATAGAGTACGGGCGGTTCTTCACCGAGTTCGAGACGGACCGGAGCAGGCGGGTCGTCGTGCTGGGGTACGGCCCGGCGAAGGATCTCTTCCCCAACAGGGACCCGATAGGCAAGAAGGTCAAGATCGGCAACCACGAGTACGAGGTCGTGGGCACGATGGCCGACCGCGAGCACATCTTCGGGGCGATCTCGGACAACTACGCGGCGGTCCCGTACACGGCATACGAGAAGGACCTCGGCTACCGGTTCGACGACTACCAGCTCGGGATCACGATCCATCCCGAGGCGACCCTCGAGGAGGCGGTCGACGAGGTCCACGCGCTGATGCGGATCTCGCGGGGGCTCGGTCCGGGTGAGGAGGACGATTTCTGGATCACGACCTCCGAGGGGTTCCGCGAGCTCCTCTCCAGCATCACGCGCTACATCGCCCTCGTCCTCGTCGTGATATCCTCGATCGGCCTTATGGTCGGCGGGATCGGGGTGATGAACATCATGCTGATCTCCGTCACTGAACGCACACGCGAGGTGGGGGTCCGCATGGCCGTCGGCGCCCGCCGCATGGATATCATGCAGCAGTTCCTCATAGAGGCGGCGACGCTGACCGGAGCCGGCGGGCTGATAGGGATCGTCGTCGGGCTGCTGACGGCGCGCGGGGTCGCGAAGCTCATCCGGTTCCCGTACTCGGTCCCATTCGTCTGGGTCGTCATCGCATTCGTCTTCTCGGCATCGATCGGGCTCGTCTTCGGGCTCTATCCGGCGAACAGGGCGGCGCGCATGGACCCGATCAAGGCCCTTCACTACGAATAGACATCGAACGGCGCGGCGGCCACGTCTTAGCCATTGTGCGCCGGGGCGGGCCGCCGTATACTCGCTGCGGAGGTCGTCCATGCGCTGTCAGAGGTCCATCACCGTCGCCCTGCTCGCCGCCGCCCTCGCCGCGGCCACCGTCGGCACGTCCACCGGACAGGAGATGGCCGGACCGGTGGTGCGCGGGTTCGACCTCTCGGCCGGACAGAGCCTCGACGAGGACGGAAACGTGCTCCTCGTGCTCTCGACCTCGATCAACTACCGCCGCCTCGTCTTCTTCCGTGTCCCCGGCGGGTACGAGGCGCGGTACCGCATCTACATCGATCTGCGTGACGAGCATGACAAGCGCGTGAGCGGGGAGGTCGAGGAGGAGACGGCCAGCGTCCCCGACTACGAGTCGACCAGGTCGCCGCGCCTCGTCTCCAACCTGCGCGCCTCGATACCCGTCGATCCGGGGATCTATACGGCGAAGGTGGCGATAGAGGTGATCGGCACCTCCCTGCGATACGAGCGCGAGGCGAAGGTGCAGGTCTTCGGAAGGGAGCAGGGCCTGTTCGAGGTCACGATGCCCGTCTTTTCCGTGCCGGGCCCGGAGCGTCTCGGCGACCGGCCGCCCGCCGGCGAGATGGTCTTGTCGTACTGCGCCGGAGCCGTGCCGGAAGGATTCGCCTCGCTGACGGGGAGCGCCTTCACCGAGCCGGAGCGGTGGGTGCGGATGAGCGTCACGATCCTCACGCCGGTCGAGGAGCGGACCTCGTCGTCGGTCGAGCTCTCGGTCAAGGTCTCCTCGGGCGACCGGCCGACGGTCCTCTACAGCAGACGGACGGTCGACACGGGGGCCGAGGGCAGGGCGATCGTCTGCTACGACATGAACGTCGACGACCTGCCGATGGGACGCTACGAGGTCCAGGTGGCCGCCGGGATCCCGCATTCGACGAAGAAGACGGTCGCGAGCGGCGCCTTCATCGTCCTGCTGTCGAGGGCGATGTTCGCCTCGCAATTCGATGAGACGCTGGAGCTCCTATCGTATATCGCCGAGGACCGCGACATCCAGCCGCTCCGCGATGCCCCTCCCCAGCGCAGGATCGATGAGTGGGAGCTGTTCTGGCGGGAGCGCGGCCACGCGCCGACTGAGGTGTTCGGCGAGGAGTACGAGGAGTTCCTCCGGCGCGTCGCCTTCGCGCTCGACCGCTTCGGCCGGTTCGGGCCTGGATGGAAGACGGACCTGGGGCGGATATACATCCGCTACGGCCCTCCCGACGAGGAGATCGACCGCGACGGTGCGACGCTCGGCACGCGGCTCAAGATCTGGTACTACTACTCGAAGGGGATCGTCTTCATCTTCGAGGATACCGTCGGGGCGGGCCGATACCACCTGATGGAGACAAGGAGCATCTGAGCGATCGATGAGAGGGAGATCCCTGATCCTCGGCGCCGCGGCCCTGGCCGCGCTCGCCGCCGCCGGGTGCGGCGGGGGGCAGGGGGATGACGACCTGCATCTCGCGCTGGAGACAGAGCCGTCGACCCTCGATCCCGCCTACGCGGTCGATTATTCGTCCGGGCTCATGGCGTCTCTCATACACGGCACGCTCGTCGCCTTCGAGCCGGACGGCTCGCTCGCCGGGGATGTCGCCTCAAGGTGGACGGTCTCAGCCGACGGCCTCGAGTATCACTTCACCATCACAGGGGCGCGGTTCAGCGACGGGACTTCCGTAACGGCCCCCGCCGCCGCCCGCTCGCTGCGGCGGCTCCTCGATCCCCGGACCGCCTCGCCGCGATGGTGGGTGCTCGAGCCCGTCAGCGGTGCGGCCGCCTTCCACGCAGGTGATCCAGATGCCCCGGTGGGGATCGAGGCGCCGGACGATACGACACTCGTGATCAGGCTCGACCGTCCCGCCTCGCACCTGCCGAGCCTGCTCGCGATGCCGGCCGCGGGGATCGTGCCGGCCCGGCTCGCCGACTCGCTCGGCCGGGACTACGGGCGCTCTCCGGTCGGCAGCGGTCCCTGGAGGCTCGTCTCGTGGGCGGCGGGCGACCAGCTCATCCTCGAGCGCAATCCCTTCGCCGCTCGGCCTCCGCTGGTCGAGCGGATCCGGCTGCGCATCATCCCCGAGCCGATGACCCGGATCGCCGAGTTCGAGGTGGGGAACCTCGACCTGCTTGAGGTCCCGGTCCCCGAGCTCGATCTCTGGCGCTCCGCCGGTCCCGAGCTGCTCAGCGGCCTCGAGCTGCGTGTCGCCTATATCGGCCTGAACACCGAGAAGCCCCCCCTCGACGACCGTCGGGTGCGCCGGGCACTCAACATGGCCGTCGACATCGACGCGATCATCGAGCATGTGCTCTTCGGTTCGGCCCGCCGCGCCGACGGGGTGGTGCCGCCGCCGCTGAGGCGGGGGCCCCCTCCCCTGAGGCAGTATCCGTTCGATCCGGAGGAGGCGGCGTCCCTGCTGGCCGAGGCGGGGTACCCCGATGGCTTCGAGATCGAGATCTGGCAGCGCGAGAACCCCGAGGCGGGGCGCGTCCTCGAAGCGGTGCAGGGATACCTCGGCGCCGTGGGGGTCCATGCCCGGATCGTCACGCGCGAGTGGAGCGCGTTCAAGGCAGCGGTCGATCGCGGCACCCCCGACGCCTTCTATCTCGACTGGTTCGCCGATTATCCCGATCCGGAGAATTTCCTCGTCCCCCTTTTCCACTCGGCCAACAGGGGTGGAGGTGGAAACCGTTCCCGTTACGTCAGTTCCCGCGTCGATTCTCTCCTCGATGCGGCGGCCGCCCTCTCCGACCCCGACCAGCGGTGGGTCCTGTACGAGCAGGCGGAGCGGATCGTGACGGCGGACGCCCCGTGGATATTCCTCTGGTTCCCCGTCAGGCACCAGGTCGTCTCGAGCCGGCTCGAGGGGTATGTGATGCCGGTGATCTTCAACGGCCAGCGGTTCACCGCGGTGAGGTTGCGGTGAACGGCGCGGCGTACGGCAGGCGGCGATGATAGGATTTATCGCCAGACGGCTCCTCGCCATCATCCCGATACTGTTCGGTGTGGTCACGGTGACCTTTCTCGTGATGCAGGTCCTACCCGGCGACCCGGTCCTCGCCCTGGTCGGCGAGCGCTACGACGAGGCCACGATAGAGCGGCTGCGCGCCGAGCTCGGCCTCGACAAGCCCCTCGCCGTGCGGTACGTGGAGTATCTCGGGAGGGCGGTCCGTCTCGACCTCGGCAGGTCGTTCGTGACCGGCCGGCCCGTCACGGACAGCATCGCCGAGCGTTTTCCCCGGACAGCCCTGCTCGCCGGCTCAGCCATGCTGATCGCCGTCGCGTTCGGAGTGTTCGCCGGCGCTCTCGCCTCGTGGGGCGCCCATCCGTGGGCGGGGCGCCTGCTGATGGGAGGCACGCTCGTCGGGGTCTCGATACCGGTCTTCTGGCTCGGGCTGCTGCTGATCCATGTCTTCGCCCTGTGGCTGGGGGTACTGCCCCCGTCGGGGTACGGGGGAGGATCGCTTCGCTACCTCTTCCTGCCGGCGGTGACGCTCTCTTTCGCATCGATGGCCTCGATAGCCCGCGTGACCCGCTCGGGGTTCCTCGACGCGGCGGGGGAGGATTTCATTCGCACGGCCCGGGCGAAAGGGCTCGCCGACGGGGCCGTGCTCGGGAAGCACGTGCTGAGAAACGCCCTCATACCGGTCGTGACGATCGTCGGCACCGATTTCGGAAGCTACCTCAGCGGGTCGGTCCTGACCGAGTCGATATTCGGATGGCCGGGGCTCGGCAGGCTGATCGTCCAGTCGATCCTGCGCCGCGACTTTCCCGTGATACAGGGGGCCGTGCTGTTCACGGCAGTCCTCTTTGTCGTTGTAAATCTAATCGTAGATATAAGTTATGGATTCATCGATCCGAGGATCAGGCACGCTGGAGGGAGACGGTGAGCGGGGGAGGGCCGATGACGCGTCTGTGCCGGAACCGGGGGGCCGCGGCGGGGCTCGCCGGGCTGGTGCTCATAGCGGCGGCCGTCGTCCTCGCGGGGCTGCTCCTGCCGCGCGGCCCGCTCGAGATGGACCTCTCCCAGTCTCTTCGGCCGCCGTCCTGGGCGCACCCGTTCGGCACCGACGCCTTCGGGCGCGACGTGCTCTCCCGCGTCCTTCACGGGGGACGGGTCTCGCTGACCGTGGGGATCGTCGCCCGCTCGATCGCCCTCCTTCTCGGCCTGGTGGCCGGTACGGCGGCGGGGTATGTCGGGGGGCGCACCGACGCGGTGATGATGCGCCTGGCCGATATCACCTTCGCCTTCCCGACGCTCCTGCTGCTGATAGCTATCATGGCCGTGGTCACGCCGGGGCTGTGGGCCCTGTGCGCGGCCCTCGGCGCTGTCGGCTGGGCCGCGATGGCCAGACTGGTGCGTGGCCAGGTCCTCGCCGTGCGGGAGCGCGAATACGTGCAGGCGGCACGCGCCTCAGGCGCCGGGCACCTGCGTCTGATATCGAGGTACATCCTCCCTCAGTGCCTCTCGCCGCTGATCGTAGTCTTCACACTGGGGCTCGGCATGACGATCATGGCCGAGGCGAGCCTGAGCTTTCTCGGTCTCGGGGTCCAGCCTCCCGCGCCGAGCTGGGGCGGGATGATAGCGGCGGGGATCCCGTTCATGCGCACGGCGCCCTGGCTGACCCTCTTCCCCGGCCTCGTCCTGACCGCGACGATCCTCGCGTTCAACCTCGTCGGAGACGGCCTGCGCGACGCTCTCGATCCGCGCTCGCCGGCCGCCGTCGGGACCGGGTCGTTGGGAGGAGGATCCCGGAGCAGGGGGACGGGAGGGAAGCGATGAGCTTCGATATAGGCAGGATCGGCAGGCTGATAGAGCGGGCCGAGCTGGAGCATGCGCTGGACTGGCGGACCTCGTGGTCGAGGATCGCTCCGGCCGCCGACGGCGCCCTCGAGGTGAGGCTCAGCCGCCGGGAGGTCTTCGACGCTCTGCGGGACGAAACGGGCCTCGGTGGCGGGATGGGCGACGAGCAGGCGCCCGGGTTCCGGCTGCTCCTCGCAGGGACCGCACCGGGGGACCTGCTGTGGACCACGGCGAGCGTGGCCGACATCAGGCGGGAGCCGGACCATGCGACGGAGCTCCTCACCCAGGCGATCATGGGGGAGACGATGGCGGTGCTCGACCGCCGGGGTGACTGGTGCTTCGTCATCCTCGAGGACGGCTATCACGGCTGGGTGAGGTCCTGGTACGTGCAGCCCGCCGGTCCGGGGGCGGTGGAACGGTTCCGCTCGCGGTCCGGGCACCTCGTCCGCGCTCCGATCGCCTACGTGCTCTCCGAGCCGTCCCCCGATTCGCTGCCGGTGAGTGACATCACCGCCGGATCGCCCGTGGCGGTCGTCGGGGAGGAGTCGGGGTACGCCGTCGTCGAGATCCCAGGCGGACGCGGGGGGTATATCGACCCCGGCGCGCTCGAGCCGGTCAGGCCCCCCGGCGGAGTCGACGGCGGACGCATCATCGCCCGGGCGCTGCAGTTCCTCGGGATCACCTACATCTGGGGGGGGACCTCGGGAAAGGGGTTCGACTGCTCCGGGCTGGTCAAACGCGTCTTCGCCATGGAAGGGATCGCCGTGCCGCGAGACTCCGACCAGCAGGCCGCCGCCGGGCGCGAGGTCCCGATCCGCGCCCGGGACGAGTTCGACACGGGGCTCCTGCTCTTCTTCGGCGAGGGTGGGCGGATCACGCACGTGGCGATCTCCCTAGGAAAGGGACGGTTCGTGCACGCCTACGGCGACGTGCGCGTGAACTCCCTCGCAGCCGCCGACGAGCTCTACGAGGAGCGTCTCGGGGGCTCGTTCCTCTTCGCCAGGGACCTCATCCCCCGATGAGCGTAGGGGCGAGCCCTCGCAGGGTATGAGCGGGCATCGGGTTGCGCCAGCAAAAAAATCAAAAAAACTGTTGACAGGTTTTTCCATCATACCGTAGCGTTCGCCCAAATATCTGGCAGGGGTGTGTTCGTCGGTTCTGAAAGGGGGTTCGCCGGAGCAATCGACACAGAAATCCAACCGCCTGGATCCATGTGACAGAGGGACTGCGGGCATGGCCGCAGGAACCCGAGTCTGCCCACCAGAAAGGATGGAAGGAGGTCTGAGACCGAGGAGCGAGAGTCGTCTATGAGGCGACAGATGAATCAGCAAACTGGGAACATATCCGAGTGGAGACACACGGTTATATAGAATGAGGTTCCTGGAAGCCCATCCCCGCGGGGGATGGTTCCCGGACAGGAGGTCACGATGAAAAAGGTACTTCTGGCTCTGATCGTGGTCGCGATCGCCATGCCGGCGTTCGCGTCCGAGACGCGCATCAGGACCCTCGGTCCGATGATCGCGCCGTACATCGAGGACGATGCGAATGTCTTCACGTGGTACGCCACTCTGCCCTCGTACGCCAACCTGGTGACGATCACCGCCGGCTACGAGGATGTCTACGTCTACGGCGACGACCGCGGCTACTACGACGACTACCTGATGTCCAAGTTCGGGATGACCTACGGTCTCGGCGAGGACAACCACTACGGCGTCCTCGGCCTGTGGTGGGAAGAGTCCACCATCGGTCCGACCTTCGGGCACGATACGTGGGGACCGACGGGCTACGGCACGGCCCAGTTCGACGAGTGGGTCTACAACAAGTGGAACGTGATGTACGGCTACCAGATGGAGGGTCTCTCGTTCGGCCTGTACTTCAACAGGGCCGATAACGGCGAGTACGCGGACATGGACGGCGACAAGGGCGAGATGCACGAGGCCTACACGACCATCGGTCTCGGTGTCCGCTTCGATATCGGCGACGCCGCCTACGCCGACGTGGCGTTCGACTACACGACCGTCAGCTGGACCTTCCAGGATGTCGGCGCCACCGAGAAGATCACCGAGGACGCCAACAGCATGATGGGGTTCCGCGGCCGTCTCTTCTACGAGTGGACCGACATGATCACCTGGGTCCCCTACATCAGCTACCGGATGGGTGACTTCAGCATCAAGTCGTCCGAGGACACCTACTACGCCGACGACGAGTGCTGGGGCTTCAAGGGCTTCCACTTCGACCTCGGCATCGCCGCCAACCTGCACGTCAACGACGAGACCCTGATCATCGTCGCGATCGAGCCGTACGGCATGGCCAAGGCCGAGCCGTCCCAGTGCGGCCCCGACGCCGGCGACGAGTCGTACAAGGCCACCCTGTTCCCCGGCATGGCGTTCGGTTTCGAGAACGATGTCAAGGACTGGCTGACCTTCCGCGCCGGCTGCGACAAGGTCTTCGTGAAGTACACCGAGGAGTACACCGGCGAGGGGACCTCGAGCGAGTACAACTGGACGGGCGCTCCGTTCAACTGGTACCTCGGTCTCGGCTTCCATGTGGGCGACTTCGACATCGACGCGATGATCAACAAGGAAGTCCCCTTCTCGATGGGCTACTGGCTGACCGGCTTCCAGCCGTACAACGGCTATGACTCCGGCGCCCCCATCGGCATGATCAGCGCCACCTATCACTACTAGGTCCGGCGCTCGGAGCTTATGCTCTGACGGCGGGGGGCCTCACGGCCCCCCGCCTTTTTTTGTGCCCTCCCGCGCCGGTCACCTCCCGCGCACACGATGCGCCGCTCTGGTCCGGTACTTGCATGAAAGTCCCTGAAACGCGCGAGAGAGGTGCGCCCGGTGTATTTCTTCTATTACTTCCCTACGGGGCTCGATGTGCGGCGGCGCCGCCATGCGACGATCACCTGGTTCCTTGCGGGGCTGTGTGTAATCCTATATGTTTTAGCGCGTTATGCTCCTTCCAGCGCCGTTTGGCGCCTGGGGAACCTGATCTTCTTCCCGTCGGAGCCGATGCTGGCGACCTCGCTGAGCCACGCC
>Ga0316578_10000054_pt1 | contig 24063 bp, 20 predicted proteins | sample J0NA_2_FD_203076 | JGI IMG/M metagenome (GOLD analysis project Ga0316578, IMG submission 203076) | Rhizosphere microbial communities from salt marsh grasses in Alabama, United States - J0-2_160517rDrC | ecosystem: Host-associated > Plants > Roots > Rhizosphere | place: USA: Alabama | collected... | reverse complement strand
CGACCCCGAGAGCGCCGCGAGCGTGAGCCATATCATGACCCCGCTCCAGCGGGCGCCTATGGCATAAAAGTGGTAGACCAGGGCCGCGAAGTAGGCCAGCTCGGCGACGCGGTCAAGAGCCGAGTCGAGGAAGGCGCCGAACCGCGAGGCCTGCCCCGAGGAGCGCGCCAGCGAGCCGTCTATCGTGTCGCAGAGACCGGCGACGACGAGTACGACCGCCCCCGAGCGCAGCCTGCCGGCGGCGACGAACCCCGCCCCGACGAAGCTCAGGAGGAGCCCCGTGATCGTGACGGCCATCGGGCTCACCCCGGCGCGCTCGAGCGCGATGACCAGCGGGGCCAGGAGCCCGCGCAGCCGTTCCTTGATGTTCCGCTTGTCGCTCATATCGGACGGATTCCGTTTCGTTTCCGGGCCCTCCCGGGCCGGTGACGGTGCATTATGGTGCGCTGACCTGTGGCCTGTCAAGCGGTTCCACGCCCGGGGCGGCGCGGGGCGCCGACCGCAGCCGTATGCTCCGCAGTGATGAATACAGGGAAAAAGAAGAGTTATGGCATGCCGGCGGCGGGAAGAGCAGACTGAACCTCATGCTCTTGAAAGGATTTGAATACCTCTTTTAGTCTGTTGAGCATCTTTCAGATCCGGAAGGTTGGGGTTGACCGACAGTGCGAGATCGGTGAAATAGCACAGGACGTCCATTCTCTCCTCGAGGGTCAGGGACTGGAACCACCGCGCCTTGGCTTCCGGCGTTTCCTCCCCGCGGCCGTATGAAACCGTGCTCTTCATGCTCTCACCGTAGCACAGAGCCGGCAGCGTTTCAATCGCAACCGGGCTTCCCTCCCGTCAGAACCGCCTCTTGATACCTCCCCAGGAGCTCTCGCTCGTGCCCGTCGTGCAGTTCATCGGATACCGTCCCATGCGGATCATCCCGCACAGCCCCGGCACGTTCTCCTCCGCGCACGGCGATCCGGCCTGCAGGTAGAAATTCCCCGATCCGTACTCCCCGCAGAACAGCGGATCCAGGGAGATGTTCCCGTCGATGCCCGTGCGGTCGGTCATGTGATGGATGTAATTCCCCCCCGTATTGCTCCACACGTCGTTGCAACGGATTGTCAGGTTTGAATCGGGGGACGGCCCCGCGATCCCTCCGCCCTGTCCGGGAGGACTTGCATTGAACGCCACTATGTTGTGTTCGATGATCGGTTGCAGTTCGTTTCCAGAGATGTCGATACCACCGCCGACAGTGGATCCTACATTATTCACTGAGGTATATCTCTTTTCGCCTTCATTCCCCTCCAGAAGGCGGACGAAACTCAGTCATAGTATACCATGTCGTATCCGTCGATTTCCACACCGGCGAGCGGGTCTATGAAGAGTCTTGAATCGTTGGATCCGGCGTTCATCCGGTCATGCGATCATCCACGTCCGGGCCGGCGCGGGGCGCCTCTGATAAGGAGGGTCACCTCGCCCCTCACGCGCCCTTTGAAATGGGCGGCGATCTCCGAGGCGGTGCCCCGGACCGTCTCCTCGTGGAGCTTCGTCGCCTCGCGCACCATGGCGACCTCGCGGTCGGGGAGCAGGGCGGCGATCGCCTCGAGCGTGTCGACGATGCGGTGGGGCGACTCGAAGAAGACAGCGGTGGCGGGGGCCCCGGCCGCCTCCTCGATCAGGCGATCGCGCGCCCCCTTCTTCCGCGGGACGTACCCGTAGAAGGCGAAGCGGTCTGTGGGGAAGCCGGCGAGGACCAGGGCCTGCGTCACGGCGCTCGGGCCGGGGATCGCGGTGAATTCGATCCCCGCCTCGATCAGGGCCCGCACTATGTAGAACCCCGGGTCGGAGATCGCCGGCGTGCCGGCGTCGGTTATCAGCGCGATCGTCTCCCCCCCGCGCAGGCGCTCTATCACCGAGGGGGTCAAGCGCTCCTTGTTGTGGTCGTGGAACGGCTGCGTCCTGACATCGATCCCGTAGTGCGAGAGGAGGGTGCGCGCCTTGCGGGTGTCCTCGGCGAGGACGAGGTCGACTGACTTCAATATCTCGATGGCGCGATGGGTGATGTCGGCGAGGTTGCCGATAGGGGTGCTGACCAGATAGAACGGATAGGTTCTCATGAGCGCTGGAAGACGCGGCGGAGGATCTCGATAGCGAGGTCGATCCCCTCGTCGTCCACGTCGAGGTGCGTGACCATCCTGATCCGCCGCGGCGCGATCGCGAGGGCGAGGACTCCCTCCTTCGCCAGTGCTTCCACCGCGGCCGCCGCGTCGGGGCCGTTTTCGGCGACGGAGAAGATCACGATGTTCGTGTCGACGGGGAAGAGAAGGCGCAGGCCGGGGATCTCCTCGACCGCCTGTCCGATCCGCCTGGCCCGCGCGTGGTCCTCGGCGAGGCGCTCGACGTTGTTGTCGAGGGCGTGTATGCACGCGGCGGCCAGAATGCCGACCTGCCGCATCCCGCCGCCGAGGCGCTTGCGCCAGTGACGGGCCTTCGTCACCGTCTCCGCATCTGAGATCAGTATCGAGCCGACCGGCGCGCCGAGCCCCTTGGAGAAGCATATGTTGATCGAGTCGGCGAGCGCACCCCAGACCTCGAACCCTGTGCCCGTGGCGACCACGGCGTTCGCCAGGCGCGCGCCGTCCAGGTGGATGCGCAGCTTTCGCTCGCGCGCGAAGCGCGAGACCGCCTCGAGGCGCTCGAGCGGGTAGATCCTCCCGCCCCCGCGGTTGTGCGTGTTCTCCACGCAGACGAGCGATGTACGCGGGTGGTGGATGTTCGGGGGACGCACCGCGTCGGGGAGCCTGTCCTCGGGGAGGAAGCCGTCGGGCGAGTCGAGAGGAAAGAGCTGGACGCCGCCGATCGTGCAGGCCCCTCCCGCCTCGTAGTTGAAGATGTGGCAGTTGCGGTCGAGGATGACCTCCTCGCCGGGGCGCGTTTGCGAGAGCACGCCGAGCAGGTTCGCCATCGTCCCGCTCGGGACGTAGACAGCCGCCTCCTTGCCGAGCAGGCGGGCCATGCGCTCCTCGAGGAGCTTCGTCGTCGGGTCGTCGCCGAGCACGTCGTCGCCGACGACGGCCGATGCCATCGCCATACGCATCGCGTCCGACGGACGCGTAACGGTATCGCTTCTCAGATCGACGACACGATCGCTCATCTACGGCTCCTGGTGCGTGATGTCCATGGAACAAAACCCGCTCCGCCGCTTCCGCGGGGGCGGGGAATGATGACGCTCGCGATCACGGCCCGTCTCAGGACTGGGCCACAAGCTCCTTGAGCTCGCGCGAGACCTTGAAGACCGGCACCTTGCGGTCGGGGACGGGGACCGGATCTCCCGTGCGGGGGTTCCGGGCCATACGGGACTTGCGGTCCTTCACCTTGAACGTCCCGAATCCCCTGATCTCATAGTGCTTGCCGTCGGCGAGGCCCTGCGAGATGCAGGCGAGGAACCTGTCGACCGCCTCGGCGACCTCTTTCTTGGTCAGACCTGTCCGGCCGGCGATGTTCTCGACTATCTCCGCCTTAGTCATCTACCCTCCTCCTTCCGTGCAGCAGGAGTACGCTCCCCTCCACGAAGATCATGTCATTGTCAGCCACTCCCTCAACCAGATACCCGATAACTTATAGAGTGTCAAGGGAAAAGAGCGGCGCCGGGGACGATCGGCGCTTCGCATCCGCGCCGCGGCGCCGGCGCGGACCGGACAGTGCTGTTTGCATACGGACGGTTGCAACGGGCAAAGGAGCGCGGCATGGCCCGAAAGACCTCGCGGAACGACGCGGAATGACGGGGAACGATGGGGGTATAGGTGATTCCCCCCTATCTGCGCGGCTAATCTCATGTCCCGCATCGGGCTGCATCGCCGGATGACGTTTTCGGCGCGGCGATGGTATGCCGCTTGCAGTCATGCCGCGTCGCTGCGAGGTGGTCGCCGCCTTCACGAACCCGACCCTGCATCGCATCATCTCGCAGCACTTCTTCTTCGCCCCGCCGGCGACTCCCCGGCGGGGCCGTTTTTTTATTCCCGGCAGAATCGCGGGAAGGGCTCTCAGCGCAGGCCGATGACGGGGTGCAGCTGCGGGATGATGCGCACATCCTCGAGCTCGAGCCCCGCGCGCATCGCCAGCTCGAGCAGCACCGGCGGGGCCGGCGGGCGGCATCGTTCCGACGCTGTCACCGGCTGTATCACAAAGGGGATGAGCGGATCGACCGACGCGACGATCTGTACGGCCTCATCGAACTCCCCTGGAACGAGATCATCGGTCAGCACGACCTTGCACTGCAGGCGCGTTCCCTGGAATATCCCTATCGCCTCGGCCGCCGCCGCGAACGTGTCGGATCCGGGGCAGAGAGAGGGCAGCTTGATGTCGAGAGAGACGATCTCCACGTGCGGCGCGGCGCGGCGGGCCGCCTCTGCATCGAGGCCGTTCGTCTCGAGATATCGCGGAAGAGCGCACGTGGCGAGATCCTCCAGCAGCGCGACGAGAAAGTCGGGCTGGTCGAGCGGCTCGCCGCCGGTGATCGCGATCGAGTGTATGCCGGGCGTCGACCCGGCGAGCGAGACGGCCATCGCGGCGACGGCATCAGAGCCGACGGGGTTCTCGAGAAGGACCTCCGCCCCCTCGTGCTCGCATCGGCAGACCGGGGAGCGCTCGCGCGACGCCGGCGTGTCGCAGTAGGCGCACGAGGCGGAGCACCCGCCGAAGCGGACGAAGATCTGCAGGGCGCCGGCGAAGATCCCCTCGCCCTGCGCCGACCTGAAGAGCTCGTCGACCCATCCGGCCTCGGGCATCAGACCCCCCTGACCTTCCGCACGGCCAGCTCTATCGAACGGCATTCCTCGGCGTATCCGTCGAGGACCCGCTGCGCGTATTCCTCCGGATCGACGCCGAGCTCGGCCAGGCCGACGGCGGCGACCGGAGCGCCGCTCGGGTCGATGTTTATCCCGCAGTGGAAGACCGCGGAGACGGCGCTCACCGTAGCGATCGCCACGCTGAGCTTGCGTTCCTCGATAAACAGGTCATCGCCGCGGCGCGTGACGACGCAGTCGGGGGCGGCCGCACGCAGGACCTCGGCGGCGATCGTCACGAACAGCCGCAGACGGAAGTTCGCCTCGGGAAGCGGGCAGGTGAAATGCTCGCCTATGAAGTGCAGCATCTCCTCCGCGATGATGCTTGCGTGCTCGTCACGGTCCTCCAGGTCGACGAGCGCATCGCCCGTCACGGCGCAGGCGCCCCTGAAGGCGACGACCCCGTCGCTGCGTATCCGCGCCGCCTCGCGCACGAAGTGGCTCCGGAGCTGCTCGCCGGTGTAGTCGATCTCCCTGTCGAGGAACGCTGTCTCTATCATCCGTCTCTCCTTCGAGGTTCAGCCGCCGAAACGGACGGCTCCTTCGGCCGCAGTGCCGGCCACGGCACGCCGCAACCCCCTGCACGATTCGCATCTGCCGCACATCATCTCACCGCCGCGGTAGCAGCTCCACAGCATCCCCCACGGGATGCCGAGCTCTATCCCCGCCGCGGCGATCTCCCGCTTGTCTATCTGTATCACCGGGCACCACAGGCGCACCGGCGCGCCGGCGCTCGTCTCGAGCAGGCGGTCGGCCGCCTCGACGAAACGCGGGGAGTTGTCGGGGAACCGCTCGGCCTCTTCCCTGTTGAACCCGGCGACGACAGTCCCTCCTCCGGCGGCCGCCGCATATGCCGCGGCGATATTGACGAAGATCGCGTTGCGGTTCTCCACCCAGACATCCCGCGAAGCGGCCTCCGCTTCGCGGGCCGTCGCTTGCGCATCGAGGTCGGGAGGACCTTTGGATCCCTTCATCAGAGAGGAACGAGAGATACGACCGAGCCAGGGGAGCGCGATCGTCTCCAGGTCGAATCCGTAGTACTCCGCGACCGCCCGCGCGGCGGCCTGCTCGCGCGCCGCCGAGAGCTGTCCGTAGTCGAAGAAGAGACCGGAGACAGGGCCGGCGGCGGCGACGGCCGTCGCCGCGCAGACGACCGAGTCGAGCCCTCCCGAGAGGAGCACGACGGCGGTCCGGCGATGGCGTGCGACGTCACTCACGGTAGCGCACCATGTCGGTGGGAGTCTCCCAGAGCTCGACCTCGGCGAGGTGCCCCCCCACGAAGACGAGCTCCTCGCGGCAGAGGCGGAAGATCTCGGCGGCGATGTTCTCCGAGGTCGGAGCGATCCGGTCGAACGGGGGGACGTCGTTGAGGTGGCGGTGGTCGAAGCGGGGCATGACGACCCGCTCGAGCCCGGCGCGCAGCTCGATAAAATCGGCCGTCAGCCCGCCGGCGTCGACCGAGGCGAACTCGTAGGAGACCCGCACGGTCCAGTTGTGGCCGTGCACCTGCGAGCACATCCCCTCGTACCCCTCGAGGCAGTGCGAGGAGGAGAATCCGATCTCTGTCGAAACGGTCCACCTGCCGGCCATCGTCCCTCCGCCAACGCGCCCCTTCTGGCGCAATCAGTTGTCTGACAATGCCTTGCGCAGCATCGGCGCGGGCCCACCGGGCCCCGCCGCCGCACGGGGGGATGCTACACCCGGCACGCGGCGATGGCAACGGCTAAAACACTCAAAAATATCGCCGATATGGTATGCATTTCGCATCATTCAGCCTTTCATACGGCACCGGTATGCCCTGATATCCATCGAACGGCTTGAAAAACGGAGAGATATCGTGTTTCTCACGCAGGAAAAGGCGCTGAAGAAGATATCGCAGGAGCGGCAGAAAGGCGACCTGCGACGGGCGCTCGAGCGGGCCCGCGACGGCCTCTCGAAGTTCCCCGACGACTATGATATCGCCATGGAGGCCGTGCAGCTCTGCATCGACCTCGCCGATCTCAAGGAAGCCGTCACCCTGATGAAATCGACGATACGGCGCCATCCGCGCAGCCGTATCCAGCTCCTCGGCGTGGCCCGGGAGACCCTGCACCAGTCGTTCAACCCGTTTCTGGCCAGCTTCGTCGTCGAGACCCTCCTGCACATGCGCGATATCGAGGATGCGCGCGACGTCTTCCGAAAGGCCCCTGACAGCTGGATCAGCGAGATGATAAACCGCTGCCAGACGCGCTCGAAGGGGATCGAGGGAAGCGACCGCGGCGGGAACACGGAGAACGAGCTCCTCCTCGGCATCCTCCTGATGGAGAGCCACCGGTGGGAGGAGGCGGCCGCTGCGCTCGGACGCGCGCTCGCCGCCTCGCCGGACGAAGTCAAGTCGGTCGGCCCGCTTCTGCTCGAGATCGAACGCGAGGCCCCGGCCAGCGCCGAGGTCCAGTTCTACCTCGGTCTCGCCTCCACCCTTCTCGACCACCCGGAAAAGGCCGAGGCGCGGTTCTTCCGCTCCCTCGAGCTCGAGGGACCGCCTGCGCAGCGGATCGTCGAGCTTCTCCAGTCGGCCCCGAAGAAGGGGCGCGATCATCTCCTCCTTCTCGGCGAGGCGTTGATAGTCGCCGGACAGCGGGTCGAGGGGATCGCGCGGATACGCCGGTACATCGACGAGGGCGTTCCCGCATGGGACGGCGAGCCGGTCGGGCCGGGCCCCGGTCTCGAAGAGGAAGCTGCCCCCGATCCTGCGCGCCTCGCGCTCTCGAGGCTCGGGAGGCTGGTGGAGCGCTCGGTCGATATCGAGACCGCCCTCCTCTTCGCCGAGGTCGCCGGGCGTCTCGACCGCGGCAAGGATGCTGCGGCCGCGCTCGAGGCCTGCTACGACGACGACCTGTCGACGGGGGAGCGCCTCGTCTCGTGGATCGGCGAGCACGAAGGGGTCAGGGACACCGCACCGGGACAGAAGCTCCTGCTCCGGCTGCTTATCGACGCGAAGGACTACTCCCGCGCCGGCGAGGCGGCGCGGATCGCCGCCGAGCTCGACCCGGGCGGGATACCCTCGATGCTCGAGATGATAGGCGAGGCGGTCGACGCCGCTCCGATAGGGAGCGGGCGGCTGAGGGCGATACAGGCCGAGCTCCACGCGAGAGGCGGGAACGGCCAGCGCGCCGGCGAGATCATACGCCTTCTCGAGGACGATGGATCCATAGAGAACGACGAGCTGCTTCGCCTCTCGGGCGACATCCTCCGTCACGGAGGGGTAAACCTCGAGGGGGTCGTCTCGTCGATAGAGCTGGGGCTGCGCGGCGGTCAGATAGAGGGCTCACTCCCCTTCGCCCTCGAGTTCTACCGCCAGAATCCCGATGCGCACGGCGAGCTCGCCGAGCGCGTATCGGAGGCGGCGGGCTCGATCCAGGACGGCTGGAGCGGGGTCGCACGTCTGTGCGACCTGATCGCCGCCGAGGAGGACCTCGATAGACCGATGCGCGTGCTCCGGGCCACGGCGCACCTCGAGGCGGGAGAGATCGAGCGGGCCGTTTTCGAGTTCGATCAACTGATCATGTTCGACGAGGCCCTGCGATCGGGCCTGGCCGAACGGTACGAGCGGGCCGCCGAGGCGCACCCCGGCAACACGATGCTCTGCCTCGCCCTGTTCCAGCTCCACTTCGAGGAGGAGCACTGGAACGCTGCGGCGCACTGGCTCGGCATGGCGCTCGAGAGCGACCCCGGACAGATACGCGACATCATGCCGCGCTTCGAGAAGATCGTCGAGCGCGAGCCGGGCAACCGCGGCGTCTGGGAGGAGATGCTCGGCACGGCCCTGCGGATGAGCCACTACGACCTCGCGCGCGAGCTGCTCAGGCGCGCTGTCCAGTCCCTGCCGCAATCCGACGCGGCGGCGCTGCACATATTCGGCGCTCAGATCTCGCGTTCGGAGAACCGGATCGACGAGGCGCTGCGCTGCCTGGCGATGACGCTCTCGTCCCCCGACGCCAACGTCCGCGAGACCGTCACCGAGCTCGAATGGATCCTCGCGCAGACCCCCGACAGCATCGAGGCGCGCTACCTGCACGGCGACGCCCTGCTGCGCATGTCCCAGGAGCAGCAGGCGATGGACGAGTTCGAACGGTGCATCGAACGCTCCCCCGCCTACCGCGACACGGTGCGCAAAAGGCTCGAGGAGTACCTGCCCGTCAGCGTGATGCCGTGGCAGATCTCGCGCCTGCTCGCCGAGATCGCCTGGACTCAGGAGCGGTACGATGACGCCCGGCGCCTGCTCGGCTCGGCCCAGAAGGGCCCGGCCGAATCCCTCGAGGGGCTCGGCGCATCGGTCGACAGGCTTCGCGCCGTCTCTCCCGACGATGCGGGGCTGCGGACGATCGCCGCGCGCATCTACGCCCTCACCGGGCGCTCCGACGAGTCGGTCGCCCTGCTCGGGCCGCTCGCCGAAGACCCTGCCTCGCGGCCGCGCGTCACCGCCGTGCTGCGGGAGCTGCTCGGTGCGGCGCCTCGGCATGCCGGCGCAAACGTCCTGCTCGCCCGGCTGCTCACCGCCGCCGGCGACGCCGAGGGAGCGCTGGAGGCGCTGCTGAGGATCGCCCGCGACGGCGAAGGAGACCCGCCGGCGCTCGTCGGGATGCTCGAGGAGTTCCTCCCCGCCCACGGCACGAGGATCGAGCTGCTCGTGCCGCTCGGGGGGCTGCGCGCACGAGCGGGAGACTGGAGCGGCGCCCTGAGAGACCTTCGCACCGCCCTCGAGCTCGACGCGGCTTCGGCAGACGGGATCCTCGAGGAATCCTCGCGCGCGGACTGGCCCGAGGAGCACCGCCCCGGCGCGCTCCTTCTCGAGGCGGACTGCTTCACAGCAGGAGGGTTCCACCGCGACGCCTTCAGGCGGCTCGAAGCGACCGACGCCGCCGGCCCGGGTCACGAGGAAGAGATCATGGGTCGTCTCGGTCATATCATCGAGCTTTCGCCGGAACGCGACTATTACCTCTTCGGCGGCCGGCTCCTCTCCCGCTCGGGAGAGATCGAGGGGGCCGAGACGCTCCTGCGCGACGGCGCGCGGACGCTCGGCGGCGAGGCGGCCGAGGACATGATGATCGCCCTCGGGGAGATCCTCGAGGGGGCGGGACAACCGGCCAGGGCGGCGGCCTGCCTCAGCGAGCTCCTCGATTCGACATCGAGGCGGGAACATATCCTGCGGCGGATAGAGTCTGCGTGGCTCGACTGGACCAGGGGCGAGATCGAGCACGGCCTGCGCCTGATCGAGGCTGGCGAGGCCGACGAGACGCAGGCGATGCGGACGGCCCGGACAGCCCTCGAGGCTGGGGATCTAGAGGCCGCATCGAGATCGTTAGAGGTCTGCGGCCGCGGCCTGCCGGCGCAGGTGATGCGCGCCAGGCTGCACCTCGCAGCGGGGCGGCCGCTGCTGGCGCTCGCCGCGGTCCGCGGAGCACAACCGGACGGAACGGACGATGCGCTCCTCACGGAGCTTCACTATATCGAAGGGATCGTATACGAGCGGCTCGGCGATCACGCCAGGGCCGCCTCGGCATTCGCGCGGACCGTCGCGACAGGCGGCTTCCGCGACGGCGGCGAGCGGGCGCTCGCCGCCTACACACGGTATCTCGGATCGACGAACGATGATCCGGCCGACGTGCTCGTCGCCGTCGGCGACCTGGTCCTGGGGACCGGAAAGGAACAGTCATGAAGATCTGCCCGCTCATCACACAGGTGGCGCTCATCGACGAGGCCCAGAAGGAGCTCCTCGTCGGGGTCGCCGAGACTCCGGACATCTCCGAATCCCGGTCGAAGCCGGAGAGATCGGAGGTCGACGAGGACGATGACGGCGAAGAGCTGTTCATGAATCCCGACCAGGAACCGCTGATAGGCGAGAACGACATCGACGACGAGGACGGCGGATCGGATGGCGAGGAGCCCGCCGACGACGCCGGGCCGGCGGAAGGCGACGGCTCCCCCGAGCGTGCCGTCCGGTATGTCGCGAAGTCCGTGCGCGGCGAGGTCTCCTGCCTCGGCGAGAGCTGCCGGTTCCACGACGACGAGACCGGCGAGTGCCGCATCGAGAAGATGATCGCCATGGTGGCCGTTGGCGATGAGGGCGGCGAAGAAGAGTCATTCGGCGAGCTGATCGACCCGCTGCGCGCCTCGGTCGATAAGGCATGGGACTTCCAGCAGAAGAGCACGTCGGAGATCGTCGGCCTCTTCAAGGAGCTCGAGGATCGCACGGGGAAAACGACCGAGACGCTGCGCGAGATGATAGAGAGCGGCATCGCCGGGGTGCGCCAGCAGCTCTCCGAGGTCACCGAGGAGAGCAGGTTGATCATCGAATCGATCACCGACACGCTCGTCGAGCGCAACGAGGACCTCGAGCAGAAGCTCAGCGAAAGCCGCGACCACATCGACGGCTTCCGCGGCGAGGTCACAGAGTGGAAACGCTCGCTCGACGAGAACATCGAGCGGATCGAGAAGAGCATCGAGGAGAACCGCAAGCTCACCAGCGAGGTCTCCGACAACAACGCCGAGATCATGGAGCTCGTCGAGAACCAGAAGAAGACCCTCGAGGAGGAGGAGCGGCGCCGTCAGCTGATCGAGGCGAAGCGCCTCAACAACGCCGGCGTGGTCGCCTACCACAACGGGCAGTACGAGAAGGCGCTCGAGCTCTTCGGCAAGGCGCTCGAGATCAACCCCGAGTTCACCGAGGGGCACAACAACCTCGGGCTGACCTACACGGAGCTGCACGAGGAGGAGAAGGCGACCGAGGCCTTCAAGAAGGCGATCGAGCTCGATCCGAACCTCGCGGCGACGTACAACAACCTCGGGTACGTCTTCTACCGGCTCGGCTCGTACACCGAGGCGATCGAGATGTACAACGAGGCGATCGGCCGCAGCTCGGACAACAGCTCGGCGTATACGAACCTGGGGAACGCGTATTACAAGCTCGACCGTATTGACGACGCGATCGGCGCCTGGCGCACCGCGCTGGAGATCGATCCGTCGAACGAGAAGGCGCAGCGGAACCTCAAGCGGTTCCACGCCGAGGCAGCGCAGCAGGGCTAGTCGGAGCGCGGGACGGTCCGCACCTGTTTCGCCGTGGGGCCGCGTTCGGAGTCGACCAGGTCGAACTCTACCGTTTCGCCCTCGCTGAGTGTGCGGAATCCCTCGCCGGCGATGTCGGAGTAATGGACGTAGACCGGCCTGCCGTCCGCCTCGCGGCGGATGAAGCCGTACCCGCGGTTCTCGTTGAACCATTTGACGGTGCCGCGCTCTCTCATCGTCTCCGTCCCCGGCGCGCCCCTCGTGCCGCAATGCGAATGCGGGCGCATGATACCAGCGGCGCCTGCGCCGCGCAACCCCGCTATCTTCCCTGATGACATCGGATTCCGCGGCGCCGCAGCCCCTCCCCTGTTGGCACCGTTCTTGCCAGTATCGAAGGGGGGCATCGCTCTGGAGGAACGGGGACTATCATGACGAGGCTGCAGATACCGTATCGCAGCGTCCTGCTGAACCCGACCGATTTCGATCCGGACCGGTTCGAGGATCTGGTCAAGGGCTGGTGCCGCGACCTCGCCTCGGGACCTGTCGTCGCCGAGGTCTTCAACGAGCACGTACAGTACCTGCTCTTCATCCGCGAGGGGCAGATGTACTGGGCGTGCGTCAGCGGCCCCGAGGGGTTCACCGGGCTCTCGATGCGCGACTTCTTCACGCTGCTGCGCAAGACGCAGTTCCCGCAGGTGATCGCCTACTCGGTCGACCTGCTCCTCTTCCACGCGCTGATCGCCTACCTGCAGACCAGGCCCGAGCTCAAGGTCAGCTCCACGCTGGTCGACCTCGACGAGGTGCTCGACCGGATAGAGTCGGAGAAGCGCAGCGCGCTGGTGAGCGCGTCGCAGCCGGGAAACCTCGTCATGCTGCGGTACAAGGACGGGGCACCCGTCGCGTGCTGGCACGGCGCCTGCGAGGAGGGGCGCGAGGAGGGCCGGCGCGAGGAGTTCCTCGTGAAGATCTACACGATGTCGGTCCGGTCCCCGTTCGAGGTGCGCATCTACACCGACCTCGTCGTCAGGCACTCCGAGGACGCGCGGCAGATCCCTTCCGGCTGGGACGGCCCGGTCTCGGCGCTGTTCCTCAGCCAGCCGCCGCGGCTCGTCGTGCGCCTGAAGAACCGGCCGCTGAAGACATACAACTTCACCGGCAAGCAGATCACGATAGGGAGGCTCCCCGAGAACGACATCGTCATAGACAACCTCGCCGTCTCCCGCCAGCACGCCGTGATCACCGCGACGAAGGCGGGGTACGTGCTGCGCGACCTGGGGAGCAAGAACGGGACGTTCCTCGGCGGCGCCCAGGTCTCCGAGGCCCCGCTGAAGAACGGCGACGTGATCGTGATCGGCAAGTACGAGATCGCCTTCCAGGTCCCCGCGCCGGAGGAGGGCCCCGCCATCACGCTCGACCAGACGGTGATCGTCCCCGGGTACCGCCGCGGCGAGGAGCAGGCGCGCAGGGTCCCGGCCGGTCCGCCCCGGCTGTACCGCCGCTCCGACCACGAGGAGTTCGTGATCGAGAGGGAACGGGTCGTCATAGGGCGCGGACGGGACGCCGACGTACGTCTGAGCGGCCTGCTCGCCCCTCGCGTGACGATAGAGATCCGCCACGAGGGCGATGACTGGGTGATGCAGAAGACCGGAGGACGCCGCACCGTGATGGTCAACGGCGAGCGGCTCGAGGAGAAGGTGCTCGACGGCGAGGATCTTATCACCGTCGGAGCTGATGAGTTCGTATTCAAGCGGTGAGCCGATGAAATACCTCGTGTTCTCGGACATACACGGCAATGTCGATGCCCTGCGCTCCGTTCTCGAGGAGATCGACGAGCTGCGCCCCGACCTGGTCGTCTCGCTCGGAGACGTGGTCGGGTACGGCGGCAGCCCGGCCGAATGCGTCGAGCTCGTCGACGAATTCGCCGACATCGCCGTCTGCGGCAACCACGACTACGTCGCGGCGGGATTCGACGACGGCGACGACTTCAACACGACGGCGCGCATCGCCATCGAATGGACGCGCTCCGTGCTCGGCGCGGAGCACAAGGAGCTGCTCGCCGCGTACGACTCGCTGCGGCGGCACGGCGACTGCATCTTCGCGCACGGCTCGCCCGTCGATCCGCTCCAGTGGGAGTACATCTATACGATGAAGGAGGCCCAGCGCCTCTTCGGCATGACCTCCGAGCGGTTCATCTGCATCGGCCACACGCACATCCCCGGCGTGATCAGCTGGCGCGAGGGCGCCGGCGCCCGTGTCGAGCGCAGCTCGATCATCGAGCTCGAGCCGGACCGGCGGTATCTGATCAACGTGGGGAGCATCGGCCAGCCCCGCGACGGGGTCAGCGCGGCGAGCTTCGCCCTGATAGACGCGCACAAGGGGCTCGTCAACATGCGTCGGATCCCGTACGACATCGGCTCGGCGCAGGAACGGATCCGAGAGAACGGTCTGCCCGAATCGCTCGCGTCGCGGCTCGCGCTGGCCAGGTGAGATCATGGAATCGCGGAACTACAGGGTCATACGGACACTGGCCACCGGCGGCACGGCGGTCCTCTATCATGCCGTCCAGACATCGCTCGACCGCGAGGTCGTCATCAAGCGCCTCCACTCCCACCTCACCGCGGACTGCAACTTCACCAGGCGGTTCGAGGTCGAGGCGAAGGCGGCGGCGAGCCTCGACCACGAGAACATCGTGCGGATCATCGACTCGGGAGTCTCCGAGGGGAACTACTTCATCGTGATGGAGTACATAGACGGCCCCTCGCTCGCCGAGGTCCTCGAGCGCCGCGGGAAGCTCGACGCAACCACCGCGCTGCTGATCGCGCGGGAGGTCTGCCTCGGCCTCGATCACGCTCACCGGCGCGGGATCGTGCACCGCGACATCAAGCCGGCCAACATCATGATCACGCGCGAGGGAACGGTGAAGATCACCGATTTCGGGCTCGCCAAGCTCTGCCGCGCCCAGCTGCAGCAGACCGTCGCCGACACGCTGCTCGGCACCCCCCTGTACATGTCCCCCGAGCAGGCCGTCGGGGAAAGCGTGGACGGACGCAGCGATCTCTTCTCGCTCGGGACGATATGCTACGAGATGCTCACCGGCGAGCAACCGTTCATCGGCGAGACCTACGCGGCGGTCATACAGAACATCATCGGCAGCCCGGTGCAGCCCCTCTCGCGGCTCCTCCCGTCTCTCGATGCGGCGACGGAGCGCATCGTGATGAAATCGCTGAGCCGCGACCCGGCGAAACGCTTCGAATCGGCCGAGGCGATGCGGCGCGAGATAGAATCGGCAGTCGGTATCGGCGCGGTCCATGCCTCCCGCGAGCGGCTCGGCCGGATCACAGGCGCTGCGCCGATCGCTGAATCCAGCAGTCCCCAACCGCGGAAGAGATCCCGCCCCCGGCGCCGCCGGCGCCGCTGGCCGGCCGTGCTGACCGCGGCGGCCGCGTGCATCGCCGGGGCCGTCGTTCTGTACTCCCAGTACCCCGACCGGGTGCGGTCGCTCGCCGAGACGATGATGGAGCTGTGGCCGAAGCGCGCGGCGACCGAGATCCCCGAGGCGCTCCCCGCCGCGCAGACCGGATCACCGGGCCTGGCTCTCTACATAGAGCCGCCCGCCGTCGCTGCGCCGATCGACACGACCCCGCCCCCCGACACGACCGGGGTCGAGGAGGCTGTCGACACCGTTTCGGCGGAGGTCGTCGCCGAGCCGGTCCCCGATGAGGAGCCCGCGCCGGCCGAGCCCCCAGCCCCGCCCCCGCCGGCGGTCGGTCTGCTCGAGGTCCGCGTCTCCCCCGAGGCCGACGTGTTCATCGACGGCAGGCCGCGCGGTTCGACAGACCGCTTCGGACCTGTCGAGCTCACAGTGGGCAGGCACGAGCTCATCCTTCGGCAGTCCGCGTTCCGCGAGTACCACGAGGTGCTGTACATCAGCAGGGGGGAGCTCTCCCGCAGGCGCATAGAGCTGATGCCTGTCACCGGCGGTCTCGATTTCGTGACGATCGCCGGGGCGACGGTCGTCGTCAGCGGAGAGAAGAAGGGCCAGACACCTCTCGGAGCGCCGATCGTCCTGCCGGCCGGACGCTACCTCGTCGAGCTGAGGAAGCACGGATACATGACATGGAGCGGCGAGGTGGAGATCCCCGCCGACGAGACCCTGCGCCTCCGGATCAACCTCGTCCCGGAGCAGTGAGCAGCCGCCCGGCAGCTTCCACCACCTCTTCGACAGTCACCGCCCCGATATCCCCGTCCGGCGCGCGGACCGCCGTCACCAGCGGCGAGACCGGCTTCCATCGCGACGGGTCGGTCGGCCCGAAGACCTCTACGCAGCGGGCCCCCACCGCGCCGGCGATGTGCGCCACGCCGGTATCGTTGCAGAGGCAGACCGCCGCCTCGCGCATCAGCGCGCCGAGCATCCCCACCGGCGGCATCGAGAGGACCTGCGGCGCGATGTCGCCTGCGGCGAGGAACCTGTCGAAGACAGGCCCGTCGACCGGGCCCCTCACGGCGGCGCACGAGAACCCGCCGCCTAGGCACAGCTCGCCCGCCGCCCGGGCGAACCGCTCGGGGGGCCATACGTTCGCCGCCTTCCCCGCTCCCGGATGCACGACGATATAGCGACCCGGGCCGCCGAGCGCGATCCGGGCGAATCCGGCCGCGTCCCGCTCCTCGGCAGGACTCGGCACGAGGAGCGACGAGAGATCGTGTTCGACGACGCCGAGCGCGGCGAGCGGGTAGAGGTTGTGCTCGCTCTCGTGCATCGAGGCAAGCTCGGCCGGGGCGGGGAGCGGGAGCTCGATGTGGTAGTAGCGCCGCGCGAGGTCGACGCCGAACGGCAATCCCGTCGAACCGGCCCGCACGCGCGCGCCGCTGACTGCGGCCAGCAGCATGCTCGTTACGGAGAACGATACGGTGCCGAGCACGATCACCAGATCGAACCGCCGGCGCCTCAGCCACGCGATGAACCGGGGCAGCGCCAGCGGGTCGCGCCGGCTGCGCTCCTTCGACCAGGTCAGGACCTCGTCGACGTACGGATTGTTCTCGACCACCGCCGCGTTGATAGGCGCGGCGATCAGCGTGATGCGCGCCGAGGGAAACCGCCGCCTGATCCCGCGGAGCGCCGGCACGGCGAGCAACATGTCCCCCATCTGGTTGTGCTGCCTGATCACGAGCAGGCGCCCTATCCTTTGCGGATCGAGCTGGTCCGGCACGGGGCCCCGCGCGCCGAGCAGCGGGGCGAGGCTCCTCGCCAGCAGGCGCTTCCCTCGCCGTTCGAATCCCTTTCTCATCCGGGCACACAGCCCCTCAAAAAAAATGGAACATTTCGGGACGCCTGGCGTAACAATGATAGAGAGCGGATCAACATCCCACCACCTTCAATCTCTCCTTACCTTGGAGCGGCCCGAAAGGGCCGCTCTGCCTTTCACAGGTCGGCGAGGATCCGCAGATAGCTCTCGTACCTGGCCGCCTCGATCCCGCCCGTCTCGACGGCATCCTTCACCGCGCATGAGGGCTCGTGGCTGTGCGTGCACTGGCTGAAGCGGCACTGGCCGAGGAACGGTTCGAAATCCCTGAAATATTCGGCCAGCTCGGCCGGCTCGATATCATGCACGCCGAACTCCCGGAATCCCGGCGTGTCGGCGAGCCAGCCGCCACCGCTCAGCGGATGCAGCTCGAAATGCGTCGTCGTGTGGCGCCCCTTCCCCGTGCTGGCGCTCACATCGGCGATGCGCGATTCGAGCCCCGGCTCTATCGCGGCGAGCAGGGAGGTCTTCCCCGTCCCGGACGGCCCGGCGAGCATCGTCGTGCGCCCCTGCATCATCGCTCTCAGACGGTCGACCCCCCGCCCGTCCCCGGCGCAGCAGGGGATCACGATATACCCGGCCCGCTCGTACGAGGAGGCGACGTCCTGGTACTCGTCGGGCGAGCGCGCGAGGTCGATCTTGTTGATGCAGACGACCGGCTCGATCCCATCCCTCGCCGCTGCGACGATCATGCGGTCGATCAACCTCCTGTTCAGCCTCGGCGCGCGCACGGCGTGTACGAGGAAGACATCGTCGAGGTTCGCGCCGAGGACCCGCTCCGCCCGGTGGCCCGATCCCGCGCGGCGGAAGACCGATCTGCGCGGACCGACGGAGACGATCACTCCCGCAGCGCCGCGCGGATCGGCGGCCGGCTCCCGCCGGTACTCGACCACATCGCCGACCACCGGCAGGACCTCGTCGCGTGAGCGGCCGATACGGAAGCGTCCGCGCACCGAGCAGCGCACCGTCCCACCGTTATCGTAGGTGATGTAATCAGAGCCGGTTATACGTATGACGAGACCGGTGCAGGGCCGTTCCATGAGACCGTCCGAGACTTGCCGTAAGATACTGGCGCGTAATAATTTCAGGCATGATAGCAAAAATGGGTTGTCACAGAAAGTCCAAATTGCTATACAAGGATTGAGAATACGGAGGCAGGTCGACCAGGATATGAAACACAACTCAATCGCTTCTCTCTTCGAGGAACGTTTCTGCATCTTCAATCTGCGCTCGCGTAAAAAGTCATCCGTCCTCCAGGAGATGGTCCGCCATCTCAAGGCCGAAGGACGGATAACGGATGAGCATTTCATCCTCGAGATGCTCAAGAACCGCGAGAGCCTCGGAAGCACCGGGCTCGGCAACGGTGTCGCCTTCCCGCATGGCCGTTCGATCGCGATCAACGGCCTGACCGTACTGTTCGCGCGCTCCGCCGCCGGCGTCGATTTCGAATCGCTCGACGGCAAACCGGCCCATATCTTCTTCCTCATACTGGCCCCCTCGGAGAAGGGCGCGGAAGCCTACCTCGCCCTGCTGAGCGAACTGATCAGCCTCGTCCAGAAACCCGACAAGCTCGAGGCGATGCGCGAGGCGCGCGACTTCGAGTCGTTGATGAAGATCATCGGGGGAGGCGGCTCATGAGGGAGGAGTTCCGCCTGCTTATCGCCCTGCAGGACCTCGATATCATGATCCGCGAGGCGCGCGAGCAGAGCACCTCCGAACAGTACCGCGATATGGGATTCAAGCTGACCGGCCTCGACGAGCTCGTCGAGGCGCGCGAGAAGCTGGCGAAAAAGATCCCGAAGGCACTGCGCAACCGCTACGAGAAGCTGGCCGCACATTACAAGCTGGCGATCCTTCCCGTGACGGGGGACAAGTGCCTCGGCTGCTTCGTCAAGCTCCCCACCTCGTTCTTCTCCTCGGCGTACAGCAGCGAGCTCCTCACCTGCGAGAACTGCGGCAGGCTCCTCTACATCCCCTGAAAAAGGCTCCACGGTCCATTCCCCGCTTGCCATTTCGCCCTATCTGGAGTAAAGTATCTTTACCGGGCAAATTATTGAACGATCGCTTCACGGCCCGGTCAGGGGGGCACGGTGAACGAACAGGGATTCACCTCTCGGTATACGATCAGGAAGGCTCTGGGGAAGTATCCTCCCTGGCAGGGATACGAGGTCACCGACTCGCTCAGCGGGAAGGACTACCTTCTCTTCTCCCTCGTCCAGATCGGCGACGCATCGGTATCGACAGACGATCTTCTGATGCGCGACGCCCTCTTCATCGACATCGCATCGGGCGGGTCGCGGGCCCTCTCCATACAGGAAAACGGCGGAGGTGTCTTCTTTCTTCTTCCTTCGCAGCGGATCGCGCCGCTGCCGAAGATACTCCCATCGCTCTCCCCCGAGGAGAACCTCACCCTCGCCCGTTCGCTGACCGGCTCGCTGCTCGACTGCATCTCGACGGGCCGCTTCCTCGGCAACCTCTCCATCGAATCTATCGTCGTCATGGAGGGCACTGTATCTATCCTGCCCACCGCCTATCTCATACCTCCCGAGGTCCTCAGGCGGCTCGACGGGACCGACCAGCGGACCGGGGGAACGCAGGCCCTCTTCCGCGACCTCGACGATCTCGGCGCCGTCCTCGACCTCTTCCACCGGTACCTGCCGGCCGGCCCGGACGGCGAGTGCGCGGATCTCCGCGAGGCTGTGCGCAGGACCGGCCCGGGCGCGACGGGCGGCCAGATGCGCGATCTCGCCTCGGCCCTCGCATCGTTCGCCGGCCGCGAAGGTCCGGCGCCCGCGCTCGTGGCGGGACGCCGGCCGTCGATGCGATGGCCAGCGGGGATCGAACAGACGGTGCGCGAGACGGCGCGGGCGGCGAAGGAGAACGGCCCCCAGATGATAGTCCTGCGCGCTCCCTCCGGCGCCGGCGCGACGGCGTTCCTCGAGCAGGTCGCCGCTTCCGCGGCTGTATCGGAGGGGCTGCGGCCGCTGGGGCCGGTCGGGGACCTCGATACATTCAGCGAGACCGAGGAGACTACCGATCAGCCTCGCGCCGAAGCGGTCCTGCATGACGGAGATCACCTCGATCCGATCCTCTGCGGACACGTCCTCGACCGCATCTCACGCGATCTCGCTGACCGTCGACTGGCTGTCGTCCACATCCCGGACGAGGAGCCTCCCCGCTTCGTCGAGGCGCTCGCCCGCGAGGCGGCTGGACGCGGATACGCCGTCGTTGACCTCGCGCTCCCCGCGCTCGAGCCGCATCAGCGGCGCGAGACGGCGCTCTCGCTGATAGGCGACGGCGACCGGAGCGTGGCCGAGCGATCACTCTCAGACGACGACACCCTCGCCGTGATGGAGCTCAAGGTCCGGCTCGCAGCCGCGCCGGGGACGCGCCCGGCCGCCGTGGGGAAAGGACCGCTCTCCGCGCTCGGCGCGGAAGAGAAGTCGGTGCTCCACTTCCTCGCCGTATTCCGGTTCGAGATCCCGCTCTCGCTGCTCAAGGGCGTCTTCTCCACCGAGGAAGGGCGTTTCTACGCGGTCCTCCACCGGCTCGTCTCCCTCGGCTTCGTGCGCGCCCGCGCCGAACGCTCGCCGGTCTGCGGCGACCGGCTCTGCTCGGTCTACCGCATCTCGAGCGCCGGCGTCGCGCGCATGACCGAACACTCGATCCCCGCGGCCCGGAGGCGCGAGCTGCACGCGAGGATCGCGCAGATCCTCAAGGAGACGGCGGGAGTCCCTCCCGCCTATATCCTCTATCACCTCGTCCGCTGCGGCGAGCACAAGGAAGCGGCCTTCCGAGGACTCCAGGCCTTCCAGTCCCTGCTCGGGCACAGACGGCTCGGCGCCGTCACCTGCTTCTACGAGGGGTTCCTTGGCGCGAAGCTCGACCGGCGTCTGCCGACCGAAGTGCGGCTCGAGCTGATGCTCGAGCTCGGCGATTTCTACAGCACCATAGGGGAGACCGACCGGGCGGAGGCATTCTACCGTCTCTGCCGCGAGCAGACCAGCCGTGACCAGATCTCCCAGGGGCACCGTTCGCTCGCAGTCGAGGCGATACGGCGCGAATGCGAGATCCTCGAGAAGCGCGGCGAGTTCACCAGGGCGCAGGCCCTGCTGAAGAAGGCCCTCGAGGCGCACGGGGAGCATCTGCTGATACACGAGCGCGCAGCCCTGTACAACGATCTCGCCTGGGTCGATTACCGGCTCGGGCAGTTCGACAAATCGTGGGAGAACTGCCTGCTCGTGCACGGGCTCCTCGACAAGAAGCAGCATCCCGCCGAGCTCGCCCAGTCGTACAACCTCATGGGAGCGATCAACTGGAACTGGAGCAACTACGACGAGGCTCTGATGTGCCACAAGCGCTGCCTGTCGCTCCGCGAGGACGGCAACGACGATCTCGGCGTCGCGGCGAGCCTCAACAACCTCGGCCTCGTGTACCGCTCGATGGGCCGGGTCAGGGAGGCGCTGGAGAGCTTCACCAAGAGCATGACGATAAAGCAGCGCAACAACAACCAGCCGGGCCTCGCCGCCGTCCACCTCAATCTCGCGCTGACCTACCTAGATCTCGAGGATACGGAGAAGGCCGAGGTGAACTGCCGGACGGCGATAGAGATCGCCGAGGACATCGGCAACCTGCAGCTCATCGCGGAGGCGTCCGGCACGCTCGGGGAGATCTGCTTCACCCGCGGTGATCACGAACCGGCCCGCGAGCACTACTTCCGCGACCTGCACATCTGCAACAAGACGCGGTCGATCCGGGAGAAGGCCGTCGTCTTCAGGAGGCTCGGCGAACTGAGCCTCGCCGAGGGAAAGATCGACGAGACGAAACGCCTGCTCGAGGACGCGCGGGAGCTGAACGAGAAGATACGCTCGCGTCTCGAGACAGCCCTGCTCGACCTGCTCGAGGGACGGATCCTCCTCGCCGAGGGGAAACGCGAGCAGGGCAAGCGTAAGCTCGAGGAGACCGCCTTCGAGCTCTCGCTGCTCGGCCGCAAGGGGACCGCGTCGTCCGTGGCGGCCGAGATCGGAGAGCTCTACCTCGAGGAGGGAAACGAGCCGCTGGCGCGCGAGTACCTGCTGCGCGCCTCCTCGCTGCTCGCCGAGACCGACAGCCCGCCCCGCCAGGTGGTCCGCCTGCAGGAGCAGCTCGAGCGACAGTCCGCCCTCGAGCTCCAGACGATACACACCGACTCGGCGCGATTCCGCGCGCTGTGCCGCATCATAAGCCTGATCAGGACGATCCACGATCCCGACAGGCTGCACGCGACTATCACCGAGACGGCCAGGTCGGTCACGGGGATGGAACGGGCCGCGCTGATCATACAGAGCGACGGACAGGACACATACCGGATCCTCGCCTCGGTGGGCGACTTCGACTCGGAGACGATCCTCACCGACAAGAACATCATATCGATCCTCTCGATCACCCGCCAGCTCGGCTACCCTCTCGACATCTCCCGCACGCGCATCCCCGAGGGGAAGGTCGCCGAGGATTTCCTCGAGGACCATCCGGGGATCATCTGCACGCCTCTGTGGATACAGGACGCCGTGACCGGGTACCTCTACCTCGACTCTCCGCGCCGCTCGGCCGGCACGAGCGACGAAGACCACACATTCCTCGTCGCCTTCAGCCAGCAAGTGGCGCTCGGCCTCGAGCGGATCTCGCTGGCCGACCGCGTCCGCCGGACCGAACGGCCGGCGCCGGCGCCGGCGATCCGCACGCGCGAGCGCGTCGCCTTCCAGGACATCATCGGAAAGTCCCCCGCGATACGGCACATCTACGAGCTGATCGACGGGATACGGGAGATGGACACGACGATCCTGCTGACAGGCCCGAACGGCGCCGGAAAGGACCTGATCGCGAGGACGATCCATCATACGGGGCCGCGCAGCGACAAGCCGTTCCACACGATCAACTGCGCGGCGATACCGCGGGAGCTGATAGAGAGCGAGCTGTTCGGCCACGAGAAGGGATCGTTCACCGGCGCCTACCGGCAGAAGATCGGGCACTTCGAATCGGCGAGCGACGGGACGATCTTCCTCAACGAGATCGGCGACCTGCCGATGGAGATCCAGCCGAAGCTCCTGCAGGTGCTCGAGCACCGGAACTTCTTCAGGGTCGGCGGCACGGTCGAGATCCGCACCGATGCGAGGATCATCTGCGCGACGAACAGGGACCTCCTGCAGCACGTCAGGGACGGCAGGTTCAGGGAAGACCTCTACTACCGGATCAACATCTTCCCGATCCGCGTGCCGGGCCTCAGCGAGCGGCGCGAGGACATCAAGCTGCTCTGCGACCATTTCCTCACCGTGTTCTGCCGTCTGTACAACACCCCGATGAAGCGCATCTCCCCCGAAGCGATGGCCTTCCTCACCGAGTACGAATGGCCGGGGAATGTCCGCGAGCTCGAGAACACGATCAACCGGCTCGTCATCATCTCTTCCCGCAAGGAGACGATCCTTCCCGAAGACCTTCCCTCCGACATCGTCTCGCACCGCGAGCGCGTCGAGACGAAGTCGCTGAGCACGCTCGAGGAGCTCGTCGAGACGATCCTCGAGCAGGTCGAGTTCCCCTCGGGGGAGAAGATCCTGCCCCGCATCAAGGACACGGTCATCCAGAAGGTCGTCGAGCGGACCGGCGACAAGACGAAAGCGGCCCAGCTGCTGGGCATCTCGAGACCAACCCTCTACAGCCATCTGAGGAGCAATGAGAAGAACCACGAATCCTAGGATCAGCCCGTTCGTCCCGATTCTCGTCGTGATCTTCCTCGTACTGCTGATCGCGTGGATAGGCCTGCGGATCCACATCGCGCGCTCCGGCGCGGACGGAGCGCCGTCCGACGGCCAGGCGGTGAGCATCTTCGTCACCGGGGGGCTCGACGGATACCG
>Ga0316578_10000053_pt1 | contig 24064 bp, 25 predicted proteins | sample J0NA_2_FD_203076 | JGI IMG/M metagenome (GOLD analysis project Ga0316578, IMG submission 203076) | Rhizosphere microbial communities from salt marsh grasses in Alabama, United States - J0-2_160517rDrC | ecosystem: Host-associated > Plants > Roots > Rhizosphere | place: USA: Alabama | collected... | reverse complement strand
CGGTGGACATGCACGACGCGATCGCGCAGTCCTGCGACGTCTATTTCTATCAGGTCGCCGATGCGATCGGGATCGACCGTCTGCACGACTTCCTGGTCCGCTTCGGCCTCGGCGGGAAGACCGGCATCGACATCGGCGGCGAACGCGACGGGCTCGTGCCGTCGCGTGCGTGGAAGAAGAAGGCCTTCAAGCGCAAGGACATGCAGGTCTGGTTTCCAGGAGAGACCGTCATCGCCGGCATCGGCCAGGGTTACATGCTGACCACCCCGCTGCAGCTGGCGCACGCTGCGGCCACGATCGCGGCGCGCGGCAAGCGATACGCCCCCAGGCTGGTCCAGGGCATCCGCGATTCGAAGAGCGGGGAGCTTCGCCGGCTCGAGTCCCGCGAACTGCCCGCGGTCACCGTGAGCGACCCGACTCACTGGGACACGATCATCGGCGGAATGGTCGGCGTGATGAACGATGCCCGCGGCACGGCACGGCGCAGCCAGGCCGGCGCCCCTTACCTGATCGCGGGCAAAACCGGCACGGCGCAGGTCTTCAGCGTCGGCCAGAGCGAGCGTTACGACGAAAGCGAGATCGAGGAGAGACTGCGGGACCACGCGCTGTTCATCGCCTTCGCCCCGGTCGAGGACCCGAAGCTCGCGGTGGCGGTACTGGTCGAGAACGGCCGTAGCGGCAGCGGCACGGCGGCGCCGATCGCCCGCAAGGTCTTCGACGCCTACCTGCTGCCGCCCGAGACCCGACCCAAGCCCACCGGGCCGGAGCAGCTGACCGCCGGGGAGAGCGAGGAATGAGGGACGAAATCGCAGGCCCCGGATACACGAGCCGCACGCAGCGCACGCTCACCGGCAGCGGCCGGTTGCTCGACGCGCTGCACCTGGACGGGCCACTGCTGCTGGCGCTGCTCGCGGTCAGCGCCGCGGGATTGATCGTGCTGTTCAGCGCGGCGGGCGAGGACTTCTCGATTTTCCTCAGGCAGGCGACAAGGGCCGGCATCGCGTTCGCGGTTCTAGTGGCCATGGCCCAGATACCGCCGCGCATATTGCGGGCGGCAGCCCCCTGGCTCTACTCCGCCGGGGTGCTGCTGCTGGTCATCGTTGCCGTCACCGGCGACGTCGCGATGGGAGCCCAGCGGTGGCTGGACCTGGGCATCGTCCGATTCCAGCCCTCGGAGATCATGAAGATCTCCGTGCCGATGGTATGCGCATGGTTCCTGCAGGACCGACCCCTGCCGCCGGACCTGCGGAGCCTGCTGGTGCTCGCGGTCGCGATCATGGTCCCCACGCTGCTGATAGCGGAGCAACCGGACCTGGGAACTTCACTGCTCGTGGCAAGCGGCGGCGTGCTGGTGGTCCTGCTCGCGGGTCTCCAGGTCCGCTACATCGCGGCATTGGGCGCACTCGTGCTGGCCGCAGTGCCGGTCGTCTGGCACGTGCTCCACGACTACCAGCGACAGCGCGTGCTCACCTTCCTCAATCCCCAGAGCGACCCGCTCGGTGCCGGCTACCATACGATCCAGTCGCAGATCGCCATCGGCTCGGGCGGGGTGTTCGGCAAGGGCTACATGAACGGCAGCCAGGCACAGCTGGAGTTCCTGCCAGAGCGGTCGACGGACTTCATCTTCGCAGTGATCGGTGAGGAATGGGGGCTCGTCGGCCTGGTCGTGCTGCTGCTGCTCTACGTGCTCGTGATCGCGCGCGGCCTGTACATCGCGGTACAGGCCCAGGACACGTTTTCACGCCTGCTTGCCGGCAGCCTGTCGCTGACCTTCGGAGTCTACGTGTTCGTCAACACCGGCATGGTCGCGGGCCTGTTGCCGGTCGTCGGGGTGCCGCTGCCGCTGGTCAGCTACGGCGGCACCTCGATGGTGACCCTCATGGCGGGCTTCGGTATCCTGATGTCCATCCACTCCCGCCGCAAACTGGTCGCAACGTGAGAATGCATTCCCTCCGGCGTTTCCTGCCGCGATCCCTGCTGTCCGCTGTGATCCCCGCAGCGCTGCTGGTCGCAGTCTCACCGTGCGCATCGGCACTGGACGCCGGACGCAGCGAAGTCACGGGCTTCATCGACGAGATGAGTTCCGCGTACGGATTCGACAGCGGCTCGCTCGGCCAGGTGTTCAGTCAGGTAGAGACGCGCCAGTCGATCATCGACGCGATGTCGAGGCCCGCCGAGAAGCGCCTGAGCTGGGACGAGTACCGCGCCATCTTCATCACCGATCGCCGGATAGAACGCGGGCACCAGGTCGCGGCGAGCCAGGCAGCGGCTCTCGGCCGGGCCGCGGCCTCGGGCGTGCCGGCCAGCGTGATCCTCGCGATCGTGGGCGTCGAGACGTTTTACGGCGAGAGGACCGGCAGCTACAGGGTGATAGACGCGCTGTCCACGCTGGCTTTCGATTACCCGCCCCGTGCCGACTTCTTCCGCAAGGAGCTCCAGCAGTTCCTGCTGATGTCGCGCGAGGAATCGCTGGACCCGCTGGACCCGAAAGGATCCTACGCCGGCGCGATGGGCATCCCGCAGTTCATGCCCAGCAGCTTCCGCGCCTACGCGGTCGACGGTGGCGGCGACGGTCATCGCAACCTGTGGTCGGACTGGGACGATGTCTTCGCCAGCGTCGCGAACTACCTCAAGGTACATGGCTGGCGACCCGGCGAACCAGTCATGGCGACCGCCTCGGTCCAGGGCGCGCGGCTGGACGGACTCGAGTTCGGCAGCGTAGCGCTCGACCAGACGGTCGGCTCGCTGCGCCAGCGTGGTGTCTCGTTCGAGACGCCGCTGCCCGACTCGGCGCCGGCGGTCCTGCTGCGCCTGCCCGGCGAGTCCGTGCCGCAGTACCGGGTGGGGTTCAGCAATTTCTACGTCATCACGCGTTACAACCGCAGCCAGCTCTACGCCAGTGCCGTGAGCGATCTTGCGGATGCCCTCGGCCGCGGCGCCGCGCCCGCGGCTGATCCCGAGTCCCGACCGTGGAGCAGCGGTCCGGGCACGGGACGATGACAGCTGCGCCGCACATCAACACATCGAGATACCAGGCTTCCACAGCACCCATATGAGACTGTCATTCAGATTGCTTGCCTCCGCCCTGCCGATGCTGGCGCTGCTCGCATGCTCCGGCGGCGGGGACGGATCGTCCGGCGAAGCGACCGGGACGATCGAGCCACCGCCCGCCGCGGCGCCGGCGACGCCGATCCCCGCGCCGCCGGACCTCAAGGCGCGGAGCTTCATACTGCTCGACCACGACAGCGGCCGGGTGCTGGCCGCCCTCGACCCCGACTCGAGGCAGGAGCCGGCAAGCCTGACCAAGCTGATGACGGCCTACGTGGTCTTCAAGGCCCTCGAGGAGGGCCGCATCAAGCTCGACGACATGGTGACGATCAGCGAGTACGCCTGGAAACAGGAAGGCTCGCGCATGTTCGTCGAGGTCGGCAAGCAGGTTTCGGTCGAGGACCTGATACTCGGGATGATCGTGCAGTCGGGCAACGACGCCACCGTTGCGCTGGCCGAACACGTGGCCGGCACGGAGCCGGCGTTCGTGCAGATGATGAACGCCTACGCCGCGCAGCTCGGCATGAGCGGATCGCATTTCACGAATTCCCCGGGGATGCCTGATCCCGAGCACTACATCACCGCGCGCGACGTGGCGGTGCTGTCCTCGGCGATCATCCACGAGTTCCCTGAGTACTACCGCTGGTACTCGCAAAAGGAATACACCTGGAACGGCATCACGCAGCAGAACCGCAACGGGCTGTTGTGGCGTGACCCGACGGTCGATGGAGTCAAGACCGGTCACACCGAGTCGGCAGGCTACTGCCTGGTCACCTCCGCGCAGCGGGATGGAATGCGCCTGGTCGCGGCCGTGCTCGGCACCGACTCGATGCGCGCACGCGAGGACGCCAACGCGGCGCTGCTGAACTATGGCTTCAACTTCTTCGAGACGCGCCGTGTCTACGGCGCCGGTCAGCCGCTGACCTCGACGCGCGTCTGGAAGGGTGCGCAGCCTGAGGTCGGGCTGGTACTCGGCAGGGACCTCTACGTCACCGGCCAGCGCGGCCGGATGGGCAGCGTGCAGGCCGAATTCGAACTCCCGGAGAAGGTGATCGCGCCGCTCAGCAAGGCCACCAGCATCGGCACGGTCCGCATCGTCGTGGACGGCGCCACGGTCGCCTCGCACGAGGTGTATCCCGCGGACGACGTGCCCGTGGGCGGAGTGTTCCGCCGCGCGGTCGACTCGGTGCGCCTCTGGTTCGAATGACGGTGTCGGAGCCTTTCCCGACCTGCTACCTGAACGGCGACTTCCTGCCGCTGGTCGAGGCGCGCGTTTCCCCGCTGGATCGGGCTTTCCTGTTCGCCGACGGCGTCTACGAGGTCGTGCCTGTCCACCGTGGCCGCCCGTTCCGGCTGCGCGAGCACCTCGAGCGGCTCGAGCGCAGTCTCGCGGCGATCCGGCTCGAGCCGCCGCTCGGCCTGGCCGGCTGGGCGCAGATCGTCACGGAACTCGTCTCCAGGACAGCCGTGGCTGAGATCCTGGTCTACATACAGATCAGCCGGGGCGCCGAGCGTGGGCGCAATCACCTGTTCCCCCGCGCCGCCCAGCCCACGACTTTCGCCTTTGCGAGCCCGTACCCGGTGCCCGATGCACGGATCATGGAACGCGGCCTCGCTGCGGCGACGTTGCCGGACATCCGCTGGCGGCGCTGCGACATCAAGGCGACCGCGCTGCTTGCCAACGTGCTGCTCAGGCAGCAGGCCGCTGACGCGGGATGCGATGAAGCGCTGCTGGTGTCGGACGGCCTGCTGCGCGAGGGCTCCTCGAGCACCGTGCTCGCGCTGATCGACGGGCGGATCCGGACTCCGCCGAACGACCAGCACATCCTTCCGGGCACGTCGCGGGACGCGCTGCTCGAACTCGCGGCTGGCTGGCTGCCGGTTTCGATCGGCCCGGTCACGGTCGAGGACCTGCGCCGTGCCGACGAGGTCTGGATCGCCTCGGCGGGCAGGGGGTTGCTGCCCGTGACCCGGATCGACGACCTGCCGGTCGGCGACGGTCGGCCGGGGCCGTGCTGGCGTCAGCTGTATCGACGGCTGCAGGATCATCTCGACGAGATTGCCGCGACGCCCGCCCTCGGGACTGGTTGACTTGCGGCCGCAACGCCCCCAGAAAGGCCTGATGGACAACGCGACGCCCGAAGACACACTGCTCGAATTTCCCTGCGACTTTCCGATCAAGATCATGGGGCATGCCACCGACGAGTTCCGCAGTCTCGCGATCGGAATCATCGTCAAGCATTTCGGCGCTCTCCCTGCCGAGCGCATCGCGGAAAGGCCGAGTTCGCGTGGTCGCTACATTTCGGTGACGTGCACCGTGCGCGCCGAAAGCAAGGCGCAGCTCGACGCCGCATACATGGAACTGACTTCCTGCCGGCAGGTACTGGTCGCGCTCTAGCGGGTCCCGGGTAACCACGAATCCGCGGCCGGATCCAGTGCCAGCGCGGCGAGCAGCCGGGGTGCCAGCGCGCGAGCCACCTCGCGGGTCTCGGCCGGGCCACCGAGATCCCGGACCTGGGTCATCCTGAGCCCCGCGAATCCGCAGGGATTGATCCGGCTGAACGGCTCGAGATCCATCGCGACGTTCAGCGCCAGCCCGTGGTAGCTGCGCGACCTGCGGATGCGCAGGCCGATGCTCGCGATCTTGCTGCCATCGACGTACACGCCGGGCGCGTCGCGACGCCCGCTGGCCGTAATGTCCCATTCGGCCAGCGTCTCGACCACCGCCCGCTCGACGCCCTCGACCAGCGCGCGCACGCCGAGCCCGAGGCGCTCGAGGTCCAACAGCGGATAGACAACCAGCTGACCCGGACCGTGGTAGGTCACCTGCCCGCCCCGGTCCACCTGCACGACGGGGATTTCACCGGGCGCGAGCAGGTGCTCTTTGCGCGCGTTCATGCCGAGCGTGAACACGGGTGGATGCTCGAGAAACCACAGCTGGTCCGGATCGGTCGGGCCGCGCTGCTCGCAAAAGGCCTGCATCGCATGCCAGGTCGGCTCGTAGTCCACGCGCCCCAGCCATCGCAACGATGCTGGCGGCGCCGGCATCAGCGCGTGGCGAGCCCGCCGGTCGCCAGTCCGGCGTTGTTCCTCTGCAGGGCCCGCTCGGCACGATAGCTCGAGCGCACCAGCGGCCCGGCTACGCATTCGAGGAAGCCACGGGCCAGCGCCGCCGCGCGGTACTCCTCGAACTCCGAGGGGCTCACGAAGCGCTGCACGGGCAGGTGGTTCAGTGTCGGACGAAGATACTGGCCGAGCGTCAGGAGATCGACGCCGGCTGCGCGCAGATCCTGCATCGTCGCCAGTATCTCGTCGCCGGTTTCCCCCAGGCCGAGCATCAGGCTCGTCTTCGTGAGCACGCCGGGGCGGTGGCGCTTGGCATGTGCGAGCACGGCCAGTGTCTGCTCATACGAGGCGCGCGGGTCACGCACCGGGTGCGTCAGCCTGCGCACCGTCTCGACGTTCTGGGCAAAGACGTCCACGCCGCTGTCGACGACCGTCTCGACGTCGGCCAGGATGCCCTGGAAATCAGGCGTCAGCGCCTCGACCGCGGTGCCCGGGCTGACGCGTTTGATCTCCCTGACGCAGGCCGCGAAATGTGCTGCTCCGCCGTCCTGCAGGTCGTCGCGATTGACGGAGGTCAGCACAACGTAGCGCAGGCCCATCAGCGCGACGCTGCGGGCCGCGTTGGCAGGCTCGTCGGCGTCCAGCCAGCCGCGCGGATTGCCGGTGTCCACGGCGCAGAAACGGCAGGCCCGGGTGCATACCTCGCCCATCAGCATCAGCGTCGCGGTGCCGGCGTTCCAGCATTCGCCGATGTTCGGGCACTTCGCCTCTTCGCATACGGTTGCAAGCCGATGCTCGCGTACCGTGTGGCGGACCGACTCGAAGCCTGCGCCCGCGGGCATCTGCGCACGCAGCCAGGAGGGTTTGCGGCCGACCGGCATCGCTGCGGCATCAGCACGCGACTTGACACCGTCCTTGATCGCCGTGGTTCCCTGCGCGGTGAGGTATTTCTCGCCACTGCGCGCGGCGACGTTGACGATCGGGGTTTGCTCGGGCTTCTGCTTGGGCTCGGTCATGGCGTCTGCGGGTCCTCGCAGTCATTCTAACCAGTAGGGATGGACGGTGGAGCTTCGCCACCCCACCGCCCCGTATTCAGCGTCGGCGAGCCTCGAGCAGGCGGTCCAGCTCGGCCAGGCGCTGCGGTGTGCCGATGTCCATCCATCGGCCGCCGTAGACCTCGCCCCCGAGTTGATCCGCACGCGAGGCACCCCGAAGCAGCGGTGCCAGCTTGAAAGACCCGTCGGTGCAGCCCGCGAACAGCTCCGGTCGGTATACGCCGAGGCCCGAGAAGGTCAGCCTGGGCTCCCCGCCCGGGACGATTCGACCCTGGCTCAGCGCGAAATCGCCAGCCGGATTGTGTGCCGGGTTTGCCACCAGCACCAGGTGCCCTCGGTCGCCGCCCCGCAGCTGCTCACGCAGCCGCTGGTAGGGATAGTCCGTCCATACGTCCCCGTTCAGCACCAGGAACGGAGCGGGCCCGAGCAGCGGCAGCGCCCGGAAGATGCCGCCACCGGTCTCGAGCGGTTCTGGTCCTTCCTCGCTGTAGCTGATGCTCACACCGAGCGAGGAGCCGTCCCCCAGCGCCTCGCGGATCATGCCACCCAGCCAGGAGAGGTTGATCACCACCTCGCGGAAGCCCGCCAGCGCAAGGGCACGCAGCTGGTGCACGATCAGGGACTCGCCGCCGACCTCGAGCAGAGGCTTGGGACGCAACAGCGTCAGCGGCCGCATGCGCTCGCCGCGTCCCGCGGCCAGGATCATCGCCTTCACGACGGGAGCGCCGCGGACTCCGCCAGCACTGCCGGCAGCACTCGCTCTGCCACCAGCGTCCCGAGGCTATCGAGCTCAGCATGATCCGCACAGGCCCGCACCACGTATCCCAGCGTGCGTGGCACGTCCGGCAGATAGCCAGGCTTGCCGTCGCGATGCCACAGTCGCGCGAAGATGCCGCTCGCCTTCAGGTGACGCTGCACCCCCATCAGGTCGAACCACCGGAGGAATTGCGCCGGATCCGCGCCCACCGCTACGCCGCTCGCGGCCGCCATGTCGCGCTGCTCGAGCGCCCACTCCCTGACCTGCTCCAGCGGCCATTCCAGGTAGCAGTCCCGGAGCAGCGAGACGAGGTCATAGGTGAGCGGGCCGCGGACCGCGTCCTGGAAATCGAGTATGCCCGGATTGCGATCCGCGCAGACCATCAGGTTGCGCGAGTGGTAATCGCGGTGCACGAAAACCCGCGGCTGCTCGAGCGCATTGCTGACCAGCCCGTCCAGCACCGAGCGCAGATCAGCCCACTCAGCCGGGGACAGCTCGAGCTGCAGGTGCCGTCCCAGCAGCCAGTCCGTGAACAGGCTCATCTCGAAGCGGAGCAGGCGTTCATCGTATGGCGGCAGCTGCTCGGCATACGCAGCGCCACGGGACTGGATCCGGGTCAGGGCCGACAGCGCGTCGCGGTACAGCACCCCGGCCCGCGTGCGATCGGCAAGCGCCGCGAGATAGGTCGTCGAGCCGAGATCCGCCAGCAGCACGAAACCCTGCAAATCGTTGCGCTCGAGCACGGCCGGGGCATGCACGCCGATCTGCGCCAGCATCGCCGCGACCCGGAGGTAGGGCGCAACGTCCTCATGCCCGGGAGGGGCGTCCATCACGACGAACGTCTCCCCGGCCCGGGTCACGCGGAAATACCTGCGAAAACTCGCGTCCGCCGAGGCCGGAGCAAGACGGAAGTCCTGCCACCCCAGGTCCTGCTCCAGCCAGCTGCACAGCAGATCGAGGCGCTGGTCGTCGTGGCGCTGTTCCTGCAATCTCGTCTCCGGGGAAGGAAGCCCGATGCGGCGGGCGAAGCGCAATTATAATCGTGTCGATGAGGCCGTTTCCGCCCACTGCCCTTTCCGAAGCAGGACTGCCTCTGACCGCGCTGCTCGCCGGGCTGCTCGTCGCGCTACCGGCGGCCGGCGCCGACCAGCGCTGCGGCGCCGGCGCGACTGACCCCCGCATCGAGGAGTTGCGGCGGGCGGATCCGGACGACGAGCGAATCGAGATCACCAGCGACACCGGCGAACTCGATCGCAGCGGGAACGCGGAGCTGCGCGGAAATGTCCGAATCCGCGTCGGACAACGCCTGCTCACCGCGGATGAAGCCGAGGTCAGTGCCGAGGACCGGAGTGCCGCGCTGCGGGGCAATGTCGAGTACCTCGATCCGATACTTCACGTGCGCGGCGAGGGCGGCGAGTTCGACGGGGCGGGCGGGGGCGAGTTCGAGGGGGCGGAGTTCGAGCTCCTCGATCGCTCTGTGCGGGGCGCCGCCGAATCGGTACGGCTGCGCGGCGAGACGGAGATCGAACTCACCGGCGTGAGCTACACGGCGTGCCCGAGCGGGAACGAGGACTGGCGGCTGCAGGCAGGCGAGATCGGCTTGAACCAGGAGTCGCGCATCGGAACCGGTCGCGACGTCAGGCTGTACTTCATGGGCGTTCCGATTCTCTATTCGCCGTGGATCACGTTCCCGGTGGGGGACCAGCGCAAGTCCGGCCTGCTTTTCCCGACCATAGGCAGCAGCAGCAAGACCGGGACGCAGGTCGCCGTGCCCTGGTACTGGAACATCGCCCCCAATTACGACGCGACGGTCACCGGACGGTACATGTCTTCGCGCGGCTTCCGCGTGGACCCCGAGTTCCGCTACCTGACCGGCCAGAGCCGGGGACAGATCAACGTCGAGTACCTGCCCCATGACAGCGAGAGTGGCGAGGCGCGCAGCTTCGCCTCGATTCGCGACGTCACCCACTTCGCGCCACGCACGCGCCTGCTGATCGCGGCGGCCAACGTCAGCGACGACAACTACTTCGAGGACTTCGGCGCCGGCTTCGAGGGCACCAGCACCACGTACCTGGACCGCAGCGCCGAGATCCGGCACGCCACTGCGCACTGGGACCTGCTCGGCGAGTTGCGCGACTTCCAGATACTCGACGCAACGCTCGCGGAGGTCGATCAGCCTTACACCGTCCTGCCCCACCTTGCCGCGAAAGGCCGCTGGGACGGGCTGCCGCTCGGGCTGGAGGCTGGATTTCGCGCCGACGCGAGTTTCTTCGAGCGAGGGCTCGGACCCGACGGTACCCGGATCGACGTGGAGCCGTCGCTTGGCTGGCGAGCGAGCCGCCGCTCTGCCTACCTGGCTGCGAACACGTCCTGGCGCCATACCTCCTACGGCCTGAGCGACGTGGAGAACGGCGGCGATGACAGCCCGGACCGATCGCTGCCGATCATGAGCCTGGATTCCGGGCTCGTGCTCGAGCGCGATGCCGGTTCCCGCGGACAGCGCATGCAGACGCTCGAACCGCGCCTGCTGTACCTGTACATCCCGTACCGGGACCAGGACGAGCTGCCGGTGTTCGACACCGGCCTGCCCGACCTGAACCTGGTGCAGCTTTTCCGGCGCAACCGCTACGTCGGTGCGGACAGGGTGGGGGACGCGAACCAAGTCAGCGTCGGCCTGACGACGCGGCTGCTCGATTCGAGCCGGGGCAGGCAGTTCCTCAGCGCCACGCTGGGCCAGGCCTACTACTTCGAGGATCCGAAGGTCACGCTGCCCGATGAGCCGGTGCGCGATCGCTCGAGTTCCGACTTGATCGCGGAGCTCGAGCTGGCGGCGTTCAAGAACTGGAACGCGCGGTTCGGCTACCAGTGGAACCCGGACCAGACCCGCACCGAGAAGTCCGAGTTCTACGTGCAGTACATCCCGGCCACCGATCGTGTCATCAATGCCGGCTACCGCTACCGCAGAGACCTGCTCGAGCAGTTCGACGTCTCGGCTGCCTGGCCGATCACCCCGCAGTGGCGGGGCTTCGGTCGCTGGGTGTACTCGCTGAGCGAGGAAAAGACGCTCGACCAGTTCCTCGGCCTCGAGTACTCCTCGTGCTGCTGGGCATTGCGCATCGTGACGCGGCGCTTCGTCAGCAGCCGGACCGGGGATTCCGACACGTCGGTCGGATTGCAGCTGGAACTCAAGGGACTCTCGGGTGTCGGAGTGGACAACGAGGCTTTCCTGCGCGATTCGATTCGTGGATACTCCGCGCTCCCGACCGACCCACAATCCTGACATGCCGTTGATTTACAGGGTTTTCTGCCTGCTCGCCGTTGCTCTGGCCACGAGCGCCCCGGTCGCTCACGGCGAGGAACTGAGCACGACCGGTGTGCTGCTGGACGGCATTGCAGCCGTCGTGAACGACGGCATCGTGTTGCGCAGCGACGTCGAAGACCAGGTGCAGCTGATCTCGCAGCGCATTCAGCAGCAGGGACAGCAATTGCCCCCGCAGTCGATACTTCGGCAACAGGTGCTCGAACGCCAGGTCATGCAGGAACTTCAGCTGCAGCGGGCCGAGCGCGGCGGCATCCAGGTTTCCGACGAAATGCTCAACCAGGCGCTGACCGACGTTGCCCAGCGCAACGGCATCAAGTTCAGCGACCTGCCCGCGGCTCTGGAGCAGCAGGGCGTCGACTACCGCGCCTACCGGGACGACGTCCGCAAGGAAATGACGCTCTCGATGCTTCGCCAGAGGGACGTGATCGCGCGGATCTACGTCTCGCCACGCGAGGTAGAACAGTGCCTCGTCAAGCGCAAGGAGTCGCCCGGAGAGGACAACGAGTACAGCCTCGGCCACATCCTGGTCGCGATCCCGGCCTCCGCCAGTCCCGAGCAGATCGCCGAGCGCGACGCCCGGGCCCGCGGCGTCTATGAGCGGGCGCGCGGCGGCGAGGATTTCGCGCAACTCGCGATCTCCTACTCAGACGCGGGCACGGCGCTCGAGGGCGGCGCGCTCGGCTGGCGCAAGGTGAGCCAGCTGCCGTCGTTCGTTGCCGACCTGATTCCGGGCATGCAGACCGGCGATGTCACCGAACCGATCCGCACGCCGAGCGGACTGCACATCTTCAAGCTGATCGAGAAGCGTGGCGGCGACACGTCGCAGATGGTCTCCCAGGTACACGCACGGCACATCCTGATGAAGACCAACGAGCTCGAGGACGACGGAACGATCGAGCGCAAGCTCGCGGACATCCGTGCACAGGTACTGGCCGGGCAGAGCTTCGCGGCAATCGCGTCGGTGACGTCGGAGGACACGGGCTCGGCAGCCGTCGGCGGTGACCTGGGATGGACCAGTCCGGGCTCGTTCGTACCCGAGTTCGAGGGGCAGCTGAACGCGCTGGCGGAGAACGAGATCAGCGCGCCGTTCAAGACGCAGTACGGCTGGCACATCGTGCAGCTGCTCGGTCGTCGCACTTACGACGCCACCGACGACGTGCTTCGCAACCGCTGCGTTGCTCAGTTGCGCGAAGCGAAGGCTGACGAGGAAACGGAAATCTGGCTGCGTCGCCTGCGCGACGAGGCCTTCGTCGAGTACCGGATGTAGCGTGGCCGCCACCGGTCGGCGACATGCGATCGCGACGCTGGCAGTAACGAGCGGCGAACCCGCGGGAATCGGCCCCGAGATCTGCACCGCACTGCTACGGCGGCGATGGCCGTGCAGGCTGGTCGTGCTCGGCGACCGGTCGCTGCTCGACGCGGCACGCGATGCTACGGCGGGCCGCCGAGGATTCCGTGAATACGACCCGGCCGGCGAACCACGGGCAGGTGTCGAGCTGCTGCATGTACCGCTGCGCCGCAAGGCACGTCCCGGCAGGCTCGACCGGCGCAACGCCGACTACGTGCTGGCACTGCTCGACCGGGCCAGCGACGGCTGCATGGCTCGCGAGTTCGCCGGCCTGGTCACCGCGCCGGTCCACAAGGGCATCATCAACGACGCTGGGCTGCCCTTCACGGGCCACACCGAATACCTGGCCCGGCGCAGCGGTACCCGCCTGCCGGTGATGATGCTGGTGGGCGGTGGAATGCGCGTGGCGCTGGCGACCACGCACCTGCCGCTGCGCGAGGTCGCCGAGGCGATCACCGCGAGCCGGCTCACCAGCGTCGTGTCGACGCTCGAGCGGGAACTCAGGGAGAGGTTCGGGCTGCCGAAGCCACGCATCGTCGTCTGCGGCCTCAACCCGCACGCCGGCGAAGGCGGTCACCTCGGCAACGAGGAAATCGATGTCATCGGGCCCACGCTCAAGCGGCTCGCGCGCCGCGGCATCGACGCATCCGGTCCGGTGCCGGCCGACACCGCATTCCTGCCAGCCGTGCTCGACGGCTGCGACGCGGTACTCGCGATGTACCATGACCAGGGTCTGCCCGTGCTGAAGCACGCCAGCTTCGGCCACGCTGTCAACGTGACGCTGGGCCTGCCCTACGTCAGGACCTCAGTGGACCATGGCACTGCTCTGGAGATTGCCGGCACCGGGCAGGCAGACCCGGGAAGCCTGCTGGCCGCCGTCGGTCTCGCAACCGAGCTGGCGGCGACCAGTGGTTCGATCCGCCGGTGAGCCGCGCCAAGAAGCGCCTGGGCCAGCATTTCCTGCACGATCCCGGCACGATCGCGCGGATCGTGCAGGCGGTTTCGCCCCGGCCGGGCCAGCGCATCGTCGAGATCGGCCCCGGTCGCGGGGCAATCACGTTGCCGCTGCTCGAGGCCGCCGGCCGGATCGACGTCGTGGAAGTCGATGCCGACGTGATCCCGATGCTCGAAGCCCGCTGCGCTGGCCGCGGGGACCTGCGAGTCCACGTCGCCGATGCGCTGCAATTCGACCTCTGCGCGCTGCGTGGCACCGGCGACCGGCTCCGCCTGGTCGGCAACCTGCCCTACAACGTGTCGACCCCGCTGCTGTTCCACTTCGTCGAGCAGCTCGATGCGATCGAGGACATGCACTTGATGCTGCAGAAAGAGGTCGTCGCCCGCATCGCGGCGCAACCCGGCAGCCGCGACTACGGACGACTGACCGTGATGCTGGCACCGAAGGTCAGCGTGCAGCGACTGTTCGACATCGGGACCGGTGCTTTCTCGCCGCCGCCGCGCGTCGTCTCCAGTTTCTTCGCACTGCGCCCTCATCGCGAGCCACCCTTCCCGGTCGGCGACCCGCGCAGCTACGCGCGCGTCGTGAGTGCAGCATTCGGCCAGCGACGCAAGACTCTGCGCAACTCGCTGGCCGGGGTACTCACGGCCCGCGCGATCGAGGCGGCCGGGGTCGACCCCGGGGCCAGGGCGCAGACCCTGACTCCGCAGCAGTTCGCGGCGCTAGCGGCGCAGGTGCCGCCAGACTGAGCATGCGATCCCTGCCGCCGGCCGTATAATGGGGCCGACGCGCCGTTCCCGACGCAGGAGGTTTCATGGCCATTTACAACAAGCTCCTGGTCACTCTCGACCTGACCGAGGAGAGCGAGAAGGTCGCCGCGCGGGCCAGGGAACTCGCCGGGGAGTTCGGCGCCGAGATGATGCTGCTGCACGTCGTCGAGTACGTACCGGTCGAGCCGATGGGCGAGGCCTTGCTGCCGGCCGTGCAGATCGAGGGCGAACTCGTCGAGCGCGCCAAGACCCGGATCGCGGAGCTGGCGAAGAAGCTCGGCCTGGAGCATTGCGAGCGCCTGGTGCGTACCGGCAACATCAAGACGGACGTGATCCGGCTGGCCGAGGAGCGCGGTGTCGACCTGATCGTGATGGGCAGCAGGGAACGGCACGGCGTATCGATCATGTTCAATTTCACCGAGGATACGGTGCTGCACGCGGCCCCATGCGACGTGCTGGCCGTGCGCCTGAGCGCTTGAGCCGCTGAGGATACGGCCGATGACCCAAGCCGAAGAGCACAGGATCCGCGTCGACGTGGCGACCAGCTACGTCGAGGAGCAGTCGAGTCCCGGAGACGGTCGTTTCGTCTTCTCCTACACGATCACGATACGCAACGAAGGCACTGCGCCCGCCAAGCTGCTCACGCGGCACTGGATCATCACCGACGCGAATGGCCGGGTGCAGGAGGTCGAGGGTGAGGGTGTCGTCGGCGAGCAACCCTACCTGCTGCCGGGCCAGGGGTTCAGGTATTCGAGCGGTGCGATACTCGAGACGCCGGTCGGGACGATGCAGGGCAAGTACCACATGGTCAGCGACCAAGGTGAGCATTTCGAAGCGCCGATAGCACCGTTCAGGCTCGCGATGCCCGGCCTGCTGCACTGAGCGGATGGCGGTCTACGCGGTCGGTGACGTCCAGGGATGTGCCGCCGAACTCGAGGACCTGCTCGAGAAACTGGATTTCGACCCGTCACGGGACCGGCTCTGGTTCGTTGGTGATCTCGTCAACCGCGGGCCCGACTCGTTGCAGGTCATCCGACGAGTGCGGGAGCTCGGCGAGGCGGCCGTGGTCGTGCTCGGCAACCACGACCTGCACCTGCTGGCATTGCGCGCGGGTCGCGCCGGACCCGATTCCGGGCTGGAGGCCGTGCTTGCAGCCCCCGACCGGGAGCCCCTGCTCGACTGGCTGCAGAGCAGGCCTGTGCTGCACCACGATCCGCAGGTCCCCGCCACGATGGTCCACGCCGGACTGCCGCCGCAGTGGAGCGTCGAGACGGCCCGCAGCTGCGCGGCGGAACTCGAGGCGGCGCTGCAGGGAGAGCGCAGCGGGGAGCTCTTCGAGCGCATGTACGGCAACAGGCCTGATCTTTGGCGCGACGATCTCGAGGGCTATGATCGCCTGCGCTTCATCACCAACGCACTGACGCGGCTGCGGGTCTGCGATTCAGACGGTCGAATGAAGCTCAAGTTCAAGGGACCCCTGTCCCGGATACCGCGCGGCTGGATACCCTGGTTCGAGGTGCCCTGGCGAGGCACTCGCGGCCACCGGATCGTCTGCGGGCACTGGTCGGCGCTCGGCTATCGCGATGCGGACGGCGTGCTGGCGCTGGATACGGGCTGCGTGTGGGGCGGGACCCTGACGGCGCGGAGGATCGACCGGCCCGAGCCGCCGGTCTCGGTACCCAACCGGTCAGGAGCCCTCCCCATCGGCGACGACTGACGCCGGCGCGAGGACCTCGAGCGTGAGCTGCACGCTGTTCAGCGTGAGCTGCCCTGGCAAGCAGTCCATACGGCTTCCTTCGACGACGCGAACGCCGAAAGGCTCGAAGACGTGCCGGACCAGCTGCTCCATCAGCTCACAATCCCCGTCCTGGATGCGCGCAAGCCGGCTCGACTCGAAACGGACCTGTCTCGACACCGCGGGGAACTGCGCCGCGGGATCGTTGATGACAGACCGCTCGCCGCGCACTTTCGCGACCAGCTCGCGTCTGGCCGCGTCCTTCTGCAGCTGCTCGACCAGCTGCGGCGTCGCCTCGCGCGGCAAGGCCGCCTTGATCCTGACGCGCGGCAGCTCGACCGGGCCCGTCGGCTGGTAGCAGGCACCGATCACGACCGAGTAGCCCGGCATCGCGCCCAGCTGCTCCAGCACGTAGCGGACCTTCTGCCGGATCCCGTCGCACGAGTAGTAGCTCGTACGGCCGACGTAGGTGAATTCGACCTGCTCCTCCACCCAGATCGCAGGGACGGTGGCAGGCAGGTCGGCCGGCGAGAGGATGGCCGGTTCGGCGAGCGCCTCGGTCGACTCCGTCGCCCAGGACGGGAGGCCGGGTAGAGCCAGCAGCACCGGCGAGGCCAGCCAACCGAGCACGACGCGTCGCATCCGTATCTCCCGCTACACCACGAGCCTGTCGGATCTATACTGCCACAGACCCGTGCAGCGGCACGCGCAGGAGAGGGAATGCACCCGCTGACCGCATCCGGTCGCACTGTTCCTGCCCGCAATCGCGGGACTGGACGGTGGTTTGCCCGCGCCGGGGTGCACGCCGTCGCGGCCCGGGAACTGCTGCGTTGATACTGGAGTTCGCAGGCAGCGGCCGCCGCTGGCGTGCGGATACGGCCGCCCCGGTCGATCTCGCGATCGAGCTCGATTTCGATGGACCGCAGCCCCGTTTCTTCGCGGAGCAACCGGCCCGCGCCGAGCCGCTGCGCTGCAACGGATTCACCGGCAGCCTGCGCACCGGCGCGAGCTGCAACTGCGGCCGGTACACGCTGTCCCCTCACTGCCACGGCACGCACACGGAATGCATCGGGCACCTGACCGACGACGGCACCACGATTTCGTCGCTGACGCCCGTTTCACCGGCAATCGCGCTGCTGCTGAGCGTGGCGCCCGAGCCGCTCGGCAGCGCGGTGGGGCGTGGTCCGCCGCCGGCCGCACCGGATGATCAGGTACTCACCCGCGACGCGCTTGCAGGTGCGGCCCGGCGCTGGCTAGAAGATCCCTGGAGCGCGCTGGTGCTTCGCACGCTGCCGAACCAACCGCAAAAGAAGCATCGCCACTACAGGGGTGCGGCCCCGGCCCCGTATTTCACCGCTGATGCAATGCGCTGGGTGGTCGAGCGGGACGTCAGTTCACTGGTCGTGGACCTGCCGAGCCTGGATCGTGCCGAGGACGACGGACGGCTCGAGGCACACCGCACGTACTGGGGACTCCCGGCGGGTGCCCGATCCGCGAGCGAGGCGCGTCGCGCCCGCTCGCTGGTGACCGAACTGGCCTATGTGCCCGAACCACTGACCGACGGGCTCTACCTGCTCGACCTGCAGGTGCCCGCCTTCGCCACCGATGCGGCGCCGAGCCGCCCGGTGCTCTACCCATTGGTCGAGGTAATCGCGTGAGGACAGACCGCGAATACGCGCTTGCGCTGGACGCAACAGACCCGCTTGCGGCCTGGAGGGAGCGATTCGTGCTGCCACGGGACGAGCAGGATGCGGAACTGGTGTATTTCTGCGGTCACTCACTCGGCGCACAACCGCTGCTCGCCTGCGACTACGTCGAGGAGGTGATGCGGGACTGGCGCAGCCTGGGCGTCGAGGGACACTTCGAGGCACGGCGGCCATGGATCCACTACCACGAGCGACTGGCCGCGCCTCTCGCCCGGCTGGTAGGTGCACAGCCCGCCGAGGTCACGATCATGAACACGCTGACCGTGAACCTGCACCTGATGCTGGTGAGTTTCTACCGCCCGCGGGGCGAGCGCAGCGCCCTGCTGATCGAGAAGAACGCGTTTCCCTCGGACCGCTATGCGGCTGAATCGCATGTTCGTCTTCACGGACTGGACCCGCGCCGGGACCTGATCGAGCTGTCGCCCCGCGAGGGCGAGCAATGCCTGCGGACCGAGGACGTGATCGAGGCGATCTCGAGCCATGGCCCGCGCATCGCCACGGTGCTGCTGCCCGGCGTCCAGTATCTCACCGGGCAGCGGCTGGAACTCGAACCGATCACGGCCGCGGCCCACGCGGCGGGCTGCACGGTGGGATTCGACCTCGCGCATTCGGTGGGCAACGTCCCCGTCTCGCTGCACGACGCCGGCGCGGACTTTGCCGTGTGGTGCCACTACAAGTACGTCAACGCCGGGCCCGGCGCCGTGGCAGGCGCGTTCGTCCACGAGCGCCATGCCCGCGACCGGGGGCTGCCGCGCTTCGCGGGCTGGTGGGGCCACGACCCGGCGACGCGCTTCGAAATGGGGCCGGACTTCAATCCGGTGACCGGCGCCGGAGGCTGGCAGCTGGGTAATCCGCCGATCCTGTCGATCGCACCGCTGGCGGCATCGCTCGAGCACTTCGAAACCGTCGGGATCCACGCGCTGCGGGAGAAGTCACTGCGGCTGACGGGCTACATGGAGCGGCTGCTGAATGCCACGCTCCCCGGCAGATTCAGCATCGTGACGCCGCGCGACCCGGAGGCGCGAGGCGCGGCGCTGTCGCTGCGCCTCGAATCCCCGCGAGACCAGGCGCGGTCCACATTCGAAGGACTGCGACGGCGCGGCGTGCTGACCGACTGGCGCGAGCCCGGACTGATCCGGGCCGCACCGGCCCCCTTCTACAACAGCTACGACGACGTCTGGCGTTTCGTGGACGCGCTACGGGCAGAGTGCGGCTGACGCACGCCGCGCAGGAATCCGGCCGGGCACCGAATGGTGGCGCCGGGCCGCGTTTCTTCGATTAGAATGCGCCCCTTCGATTCCCACCGTATGCGCAAGGACCCCTCATGCTCCGACTGATCCGTAGCCCGCTGTTCCTGTTCATCGTGACGATCGGCCTGCCTGTCGCCGGCGCACAGGGAGCCGACGCGCCCGCGATGGACGACGCCGCGCGGATGCACTACGCACTGGGCTACCAGCTCGGACGCGACCTCGCCGGCAGCGAATCGCGCCCGCAGGCGCTGCTCAGCGGTCTCGAGGACGGACGCGCCGGCGCCAGTCCCAAGTTGAGCCAGGCGGAAATGGAAGCGGCCATGGCCGCGCTCGGCCAGCGCATGACCGAGCAGCGGGCCAAGTCCCAGGCCGAGGCTGCCAAGAAGTACGAGGCTGAAAATTCAGCCTTCCTCGCTGCGAACGCCGGCAAGCCCGGCGTCAAGAAGACCGCGAGCGGGCTGCAGTACAAGGTCGTCAGCGAGGGCAAGGGACGCAGTCCGACCGCAGGCGACTCGGTCACCGTCCACTACCGTGGCACGCTGATCGACGGCACGGAGTTCGACAGCTCGTACAAGCGCGGCGAGCCGGCGACTTTCCCCGTCCAGGGCGTGATCGCCGGATGGACCGAGGCACTGCAGCTGATGAAGGAAGGCGCGAAGTACCAGCTGTTCATTCCGCCGGACCTCGCCTACGGGAACCGGGGTCCGCTCGCGAACCGGCTGCTGATCTTCGACGTGGAACTGCTCGGTATTCAGGCCGGCGCCGACGCCGCCAAGTGAGCGGCGCCGTCGGCGGCACGCCTCAGGCGCGTCGCACCAGCGTGAGGAACGTATAGGGGTAGGCATGCCGCTCGTCCGCGGCATGCGGCTCCCGTTGCTGCTCTTGCCATTCGCCGGGGTCGATTTCCGGGAAGAACGTGTCAGCGTCCACGACCGCTTCGACGCGGGTCAGGTGCAGGACGCCCGCGACCGGCAGTGCCAGGCGGTAGATCTCCGCGCCACCGATCACGCAGGCCTCCGGCGCATCACCGGCCAGTCGCAGCGCTGCATCGAGCGAGCCTGCGATTTCGCAGCCGGCCAGCTCCAGTCGCTGGTCGCGGCTGATCACGATGTTGCGGCGGCCCGGCAGCGGCCGCCCGATCGACAGCTGCGTACGCCGGCCCATGATGATCGGCTTGCCCAGCGTCAGGGACTTGAAACGCTTCAGGTCCGCGGGCAGGTGCCAGGGCAGCCGACCCTCCCGTCCGATGCCGCCCCGGGCGTCGGCCGCGACGACCAGCGATACCAGCGTCACTGCTTCTTTCTGCGCTGCTTCTTGCGCTTCGCCGCGACCTTGCGCCGCGGCGGCTGCTTCGCATCGAGCGGCTCCTCGTCGAGCATCGTGCCCCTGCACTCAGCCGCGCCGCAACGGCATTCGTACAGCGCGAGTTCCGCGGGGTCGTCCTTCGTCTCCCAGGTCAGCGCATACTCGTAGCCGAGCTCCTCGCCGGGCTGGATCGTGCGGATCGCGTCGATGAAGACCCGCCCGTCCTCGATGTTCGACTCGCAGTTCGGATCACAGGAATGGTTGATGAAGCGCGCGTCGTTGCCGTCCACGCCGGCATCGATGCAGACCTTGTCGTCGACGACGAACAGGAATGTATGGCCGTCGTCGCCATCCATCGCCGCGTAGCGCGCATCGGCCTCCGAATGCGAAATGCGCTCGCCGAGGTATTCGACGACTCGCGTGCCCTTGCGGATGCGTCGCGTCGCGAACACACCGCTGCCGTGGATCCGCGAGCGGCGCACCTTGATCATGGGTTCCCGGGCGCTGCCGCCCGAACGCGCGGCGCTGCGCATGTGGGCGTGGCTAGCGGTCTTGCGTCCGCTCCTCTGGCTGGTCCTGCTCTTCGTCTTCGACTTTTTCATACGGCGATCGGGGCCTTGATTGCTGGATGTGGCTGATAGTCGAGGAACTCGAAATCCTCGAAGCGATAATCGAACATCGATTCCGGCCGACGCCGGATCAGGAGCCGCGGCAGCGGACGCGGCTCGCGCGCGAGCTGCGTGCGAGCCTGCTCGAGATGATTTACGTAGAGGTGGCAGTCACCACCGGTCCAGATGAACTCGCCTGCCTCGAGATCGCACTGCTGCGCCATCATGTGGGTCAGCAGCGAGTACGAAGCGATGTTGAACGGCACGCCGAGGAAGATGTCCGCGCTGCGCTGGTACAGCTGGCAGGACAGGCGGCCATCGGCCACGTGGAACTGGAAGAACGCATGGCAGGGCGTCAGCGCCATCTGCTCGAGCTCGCCGACGTTCCAGGCACTGACCACGATGCGCCGGGAATCCGGGTCGCGCCGGAGCAGCTCGACGGCACGCGCGATCTGGTCCACGGTACTCCCGTCGGCCCGCCGCCAGGCGCGCCACTGCACCCCGTAGACCGGCCCGAGGTCGCCGTTCTGGTCTGCCCATTCATCCCAGATCGTCACGCCGTGCTCCCGCAGGTAGCGGACGTTGGTCTCCCCCCGCAGAAACCACAGCAGCTCGTGCACGATGGACTTCAGGTGCAGCTTCTTGGTCGTCACCAGCGGAAAGCCCTGCGACAAATCGAAGCGCATCTGCCAGCCGAAGATCGATAGCGTTCCAGTGCCGGTACGGTCCGTCTTGCTGGTGCCGTGGTCGAGAACCTGGCGCATCAGGTCGAGGTACTGGCGCATCGCTTCAGCGGTAATTTCCCGAAGGCGTGTTGCTGCGGTAGGCGTAGGCCAGCATCCACAGGCCGGCCAGGATCATCGGCAGCGAGAGCAGTTGCCCCATCGTCACCCACCCGAGCAGCAGGTAGCCCCTGTTCTCGTCAGGCACGCGGACGAATTCGACTGCGAACCTGAACAAGCCGTAGCCGACCAGGAACAGCCCCGAAGGCGCCCAGCGCGGCCGCGGACTCGAAGTGAACCACCACAGGATCACGAACAGCAGCAGCCCTTCGAGCAGCGCCTCATAGAGCTGCGAGGCGTGGCGTGGCACGCCGTCCACCAGGAAGGCCCAGGGCACGTCGGTCGGCTTGCCCCACAGCTCGCCGTTGATGAAGTTGCCTATGCGGCCGGCGCCGAAACCGATCGCGGGCAGCGGCGCGGTGAAGTCGAAGACGTCGCCGATGTTCCGCGAACGGCGGCTGGCGAACAAGCCGAGCGCGACCAGCACGCCGATCAGTCCGCCGTGGAACGACATCCCGCCTTCCCAGATCCGGATCACGCTCAGCGGATCGGCGAGGATCCGTTCGGTGCCGTAGAAGAGCATCCATCCGAGGCGCCCGCCCAGGATGACGCCGACTGCCGAATAGAAGATCAGGTCGTCGACGTCGGTCGGCTTCCAGGTCGAGCGCGGGTCTGCTGCACGACGACGTGCGAGCCACCATGCCGCCAGGAAGCCCAGCAGGTACATGAGCCCGTACCAGCGCACGTGCAGGGGCCCGATCGAGAACGCGATCGGGTCGGGTTGCGGATAGGCCAGCATTGGACCGTAATTCTACCCGCTCAATCGTGCACGACGCGGCAGAAAAACGCCTTCAGGTAGCGGGTCTCCGGAATCGCGGGATGCACCGGATGGTCGGGAGACTGTCCCCCTGCTTCGACGACCTGGGCAAAGCGGCCCAGGTGCCGGGCCGACTGCTGGATCGCGGCGAGCAGGTCATCGGGGCCGAGATGATGTGAACAGGAGCAGGAGACGAGGATGCCATCGCGCGGCAGCAGCTGCATCGCCAGCTGGTTCAGCTTGCGATAGGCAGCCTGGCCCCTGGGCAGGTCGCGCCGTTTTTTCACGAACGCGGGCGGATCTATGACCACGACGTCGAAGCTCTGGCCCTCGGCCCGCAGCGCCGCCAGGACATCGAACGCGTCACCCTTGAGCGCAGTCACCGCAAGCGAATTGTCCTCGGCGGTGGACTTGAGCAGTTCGAGCGCCGGTTCCGAGGAATCCACGCAGACGACCTCGGCTGCGCCGGCACGGGCCGCCGCCAGGCCCCAGGCGCCGAGATAACTGAACACGTCCAGCACGCGCATGCCGGGCACGTACTTGAGCAGCGCCCGCCGGTTGGCGGCCTGGTCGTAGAACCACCCGGTCTTCTGGCCACCGCCTGCCGGCACGGTGAAGGTCACGCCGTTCTCCGCCACTGCCAGCGTCCCGGGCGCCTCGCCGAGCGCAGTCTCGACGTAGCTGTCGAGTCCCTCGAGACGTCGCGCGAGAGAATCATTCTTCCAGACCACGCAGCGCGGCTTGAGCACCTTCTCGATCGCGCCGAGCAACTCGTCCTTCATCGACTCGATCCCCGCGGTGCCGATCTGGCCCACGATCACGTCGCCGTAGCGGTCGATCACCAGCCCTGGCAGTCCGTCGGCCTCGCCATGAACCAGGCGATAGAACGGGGTCTGGTAAAGCCGTTCGCGCAGCGCGAGCGCCACCCTGAGCCGATGCACCAGCAGCGAGCGGTCAGGCGGGTAGCGCGGATCGCGGCCCAGCAGCCGCGCGCAGATCAGCGCGTGGGGATTGACGTAGCCGTAACCGATGAACCGCCCGCGGTTGCTGATGACGCGGCAGGCTTCGCCCGGCGCGAAGCCGGTGAGCGGTGTCGCGCGGATGTCGACCTCGTTGCTGAACACCCAGAGATGCCCGGCCGCGAGGCGCCTCTCCTCGCGGGCCCGCAGGCGCAGCTCTCGCAGCGCGATGCCGTCCGGTCCCGGCTCGATCGTCGTCTGTGGATCCATCACTCCCCTTCCGGCAGGCGCGGCACGACGACCCGCGGCGCGATCGCGCAACGCCGGGTCCTCGCAGTCGTTCGGCTATAGTGGGTCAGTCTAGCGCAAGGCCGGGACAGGCGATGAAACCAAGCAATCCCTCGAAGCAGGGCAACCGGCTCGCCGAAGAGACGAGTCCGTACCTGCTGCAGCATGCGGACAACCCGGTGGACTGGTATCCCTGGGGGCCGGAGGCGCTCGAGCGCGCGCGCGCCGAGGACAGGCCGATCCTGCTGTCGATCGGGTATTCGGCCTGTCACTGGTGTCACGTGATGGCCCAC